>Ga0164310_10000072_pt1 | contig 47108 bp, 46 predicted proteins | sample GuaBasSedimGuay1_FD_121795 | JGI IMG/M metagenome (GOLD analysis project Ga0164310, IMG submission 121795) | Subseafloor sediment microbial communities from Guaymas Basin, Gulf of California, Mexico - Guay1, Core 4569-9, 0-3 cm | ecosystem: Environmental > Aquatic > Marine > Hydrothermal vents... | reverse complement strand
TTTATCCGGCACGGGCGGGCGAGGTGTTGCGAGTCGTTGCTATTCATCATTTTGCATCGTTAAAACTAGGGCGTGCTGTATCAAGTGCAGTGATTGACCGAATGCTAGATATGATTGTGCTGGGCGTTTTTACATTATTGGTACTTTGGATACATAGTCATCGAATTGATCCTAATATTGGCAAAGGTGTTGTGGGTATTTTTATCCTGGCTACTTTAATCTTAATTCTATTAGTCGCCTTTGTTGATCATTTATTGGCTTATGTACAAAGCTGGGTAGTCCAAAAAAAATGGCAACAACAGTTACAAGAATTAATTTCACATGGCTTAGAAGGGGTTCAAGCTTTTCGTCAAACTCATAATGTTGTCATCGTTTTACTATTGACATTTTTTATTTTTATGTTAGATTATTTATTGATGTGGCAAATAATGGCGGCGTTTGGGTGGCATTTGCCCTTTGAAGCGGCTTTAACTGTAGGTGTTTTTCTATTGATCAGCATTTCAGTGCCATCTGCTCCAGGTTATGTTGGTATTTATCAAGTGGCTTGTGTATTGGCTTTAGGACTCTATGGCATTGATCAAAGCCTGGCAGTCGCTTATTCGATAGTATTGCAATTGCTCAGTTTTTCAATTATGGGGGTGCAAGGCGTATTAGTGACTATTTATTGTGGATTTAATTTATCGCAGGAACGACAATCCGATTTAAGCCAATAGTGGTAACTAATATGGGCAACCACAAGGGATTGCCCTTGCATATTGATAACGGATAACTGAATGAAAAAATCACTTAATGCTATTATTAACCGATATTTTTTAACATCGTCGTTAATGCCCGTTCTTACGGTGGAGTTACTACTGTTGGCTCTTTATTTTGGGGTGAGTGCCTTTATCACGAATAAAACCATGATGACGCTTTTGGAGGAAACGAAACAAAATATGAGTGAAATTTCCTTTCGAGAAACGCAAAATATTAATCAGCAACTGAAGGAAATCTCAACGTTTGCTAAACTTCTCCAAAGTGAACATCAGCGTTTTTTTAAAACACCTGATACTTTTGGTATGCCTTATGGAAAGCCTGAATTTGCGGTGGCGGATAATGGTGTTTATTATAAAACCGTCAACAACGGCGGCTCAAGTCTTTATTATTCCTCCAATACCAAAATCACGGAAAAAGAACGTCAAAAGGCGTTAAAAACGGAAACTTTTGATCCCCTGTTTCAGGATATTATCACTCATAATCCAAATGTCGTACAAATTTATATAAACACTTATGACAATATGAATCGGCTCTATCCTTTTATTGATGATGTCGCCAATCAATATGAAAATATACTGAACATGGAAAATTTTAATTTCTATTATGAAGCAGATATCCAACATAATCCAACACGGGGTACGGTTTGGACTGATGCTTATTTAGATCCCGCAGGGCAAGGATGGATGATGTCTTGTATTGTGCCTATTTATCATCAAGATTTTTTAGAAGGTGTCACTGGGCTTGATGTGACGATTGCAAAATTTGTTGATAACATATTGAAACTGGATTTGCCCTGGGAAGCCAGTGCTTTTTTAGTGAATAAAGAAGGTATGATCTTGGCTATGCCTGAAAAGGTGGAAAATTATTTGGGTTTAAATGAACTTAAAACCCATGCCTATGGTGATGCTAAACTCACGACGACTATCCAAAAACCGGCAGAATTTAATCTGCTTAAACATCCAGATGAAAAGATTGTTGAGCAATTTAAAAAACTTTTTACTGACGCTCATGCCAAAATAATAGATTTTACGATCAATCATCAAGATTTTTTGTTATCTCAAGAAAAGATTAATGAAACCGGTTGGCGATTACTTTTTTTAGTTGATAAAGATATTATTTTTAAGCCCATTTTTGACTTAAAGGCACTCTCCCGTCAAATAGGTTATGGAGTGATTGTGTTTATGATATTGTTTTATATAGGATTTGTAATTTATCTGATCAATAAATCACGTCATTTATCGACTCGGATTTCATCTCCAATTGCTAATCTTGCCAATCTGAGTTCTGAAATGGTTAATAATATGGAAACGATTGAAATTAAACATTTGGATTCTGATATCAAAGAAGTCAGCCAATTGTCTCATAATTTCAATCGCATGGTGATTCACCTCAAAGAATTGTTTGCTAACTTGGAAGAAGCTAGAAATACTTTGGAAATCAGAGTACAAGAGCGAACTCTTGAGCTTTCAAAAGCTCTTGAAAATCTAAAATTGGCACAACAGGAATTGGTACAATCCGAAAAAATGGCGGCTTTAGGACAACTGGTTGCCGGTATTGCCCATGAAATTAATACGCCGTTGGGTGCTATTCGTTCCTCCGTTGGCAATATTGCTAAGTTTTTGGATAAGGGAACTTTGGAACAGTTACCTGAATTTTTTAATTCACTTTCTCAAGAACAACGCCAAGACTTCTTTGCTTTAATGCAAAGTGCCCTACAACAGGAAGCCACATTTTCTATTAAAGAAGAGCGCAAATTTAAAAGAGCTTTGGCTCGTCAACTCGAAGAGCATGGCATTAAAAAAGCGACTACGGTAGCAACTAAATTGGTGAGTATGGGCATTTATGACCATATTGAGACTTTTTTACCTTTGTTAAAATCCCCTAATAGTGCTGACATTATCCAAATCGCCTATAAATTATCGGGCTTACAAAAAAGCACTCAGAATATTTCCATTGCAACTGATCGAGCGTCAAAAGTGGTATTTGCTCTTAAAAATTTTGCACGTTATGATAAATCCGGTGAAAAGGTACGCGCTAATCTCATAGACGGTATTGAAACGGTACTGACACTCTACCATAATCAACTGAAACAGGGCGTGGAAGTTATCAAAAACTATCCGACAGATTTACCGTTGCTCGCTTGCTATTCTGATGAACTCAATCAAGTGTGGACTAATTTAATTCATAATGCCTTGCAAGCTATGGATAATAAGGGAACATTACTTATAGATGTGGCTATGCAAAAAGATTATGTGCTGATTAGCATCACTGATAGTGGTGTCGGTATTCCGGCTTCAATTCAACCTAAAATATTTGAACCTTTTTTCACGACTAAACCGGCGGGTGAAGGTAGCGGTTTGGGTTTGGATATTGTCAAAAAAATTATTGACAAACATGATGGTAAAATTACCGCCACAAGTATGCCTGGTAAAACGACATTGACTGTGTCTATTCCAACCTGTTGAGTTTAGAAATCGAGCCTCGATCCGATTTTTGAAAAAATCTGATTTCTTTATTCGTTGCAAAAAGGAAAACATTATGAAAACCCCCGTTATTATTTGTGTTGATGATGAAAGAACGTTACTTAACAGCCTTCAAACTGAATTAAAATCCGCATTATGGGGTGAATATTTAATTGAAACAGCTGAAAGTGGAGAAGATGCGTTAGAACTGGTGGAAGAATTATTAGAAGAGGGTGCTGATTTGCCCTTAGTAATCTCCGATCAACTCATGCCTGGGATGAAAGGAGATGAATTGTTAAGAAAAATTCATCTAATTGCACCCAAAACGATGAAAATTCTCTTAACGGGTCAAGCAAACCTTGACGCAGTGGGTAATATAATCAACCATGCCAATCTTTATCGTTATATTACGAAACCTTGGGAACCAACTAATTTGCTTATGACTGTCAAAAAAGCCATTCAAAGTTATTTTCAAGAACAGGCACAGGTCAAATTTTATGCCGATTTAGAAATAAAAGTGGCTGAACGTACCCAACAATTACAGGACAAAAATGAGTTTTTAAGTATGGCGGTGCATGACTTGAAAAATCCCCTTTCAGCTATTCAAGGTTTTTCGGAAATGATTAAATGTCATTTTGATGAGATTCCTAAAGAAATGGTGATTGATTTTGCCGAGCAGATATTTACCAGTTCCAGACATTTGTTTGATGTCATCAAAAATATATTAGATATTAACGCAATTGAGGCGGGTAAAATGAATCCATCACTTGACGTGCTGGATATTCGGCAGACTTTGCAATGGTTAATTAAGCATTATAATGAAAGGGCAAAAGCTAAAAACATCACTTTGCAGTTTCAATATCCAGAAGAAGCATACTTTGTTAGAGTTGACGAAACACTTTTACGCCAGGTGCTAGATAATCTTCTTTCAAATGCCATTAAATATTCTCCAAGCGGAAAGCCGATCTATATTCGTTTTAACCAAGATGATCAATTTAGGGGCTGTGAAATACAAGATGAGGGTCCAGGATTAAATGATGAAGATCAAAAAAGGTTATTTAATCAATTCACCCGCTTAACGCCTCAACCTACTGGGAATGAACATTCAAGCGGTTTAGGTTTATTTATGGTTAAAAAATGGGTTGAAGCAATGCATGGTGAAGTCCAATGCGAAAGTATTTTAGGGCAAGGTAGCACTTTTAGGGTAAAATTTCCCGCTGCTTAGGAACGTGCCTGAAATAACTAGGGCGATAACGAAGTTCACGAAACTAAAAACAGAAGAAATATAAATGTCCCAAGCCGTTATTTTATGTGTAGATGATGAAAGAATCATTTTAGACAGTCTTCAAATACAACTTGAAGATGCCTTTGGTGATGCTTATCTTTATGAATTTGCTGAAAATGCTGAAGATGCCCTTGAACTGATTGAAGAATTGAATGAAGAGGGCTTAAATATTCTAGTTATTGTCTCTGATTGGCTCATGCCAGGTATCAAGGGGGATGAACTGTTGATTCGTGTTCATCAGCTGTTCCCTGATATTGTCAAAATTTTATTAACAGGTCAAGCTGATGAAACAGCCATTAAGCGAGTTCATAAGCAAGTTGAGCTCCAACGTTGTATCTATAAGCCCTGGGATGAGGAAGAATTAGTGAAAACCATTAAACAAGGTTTAAAAGAATCGTGAAACAATCCGTTATTATTTGTGTCGATGATGAAAAAACTATACTGAATGCCCTTCAAATGGAATTGATGGATGCACTAGGAGATGAGTATCTTATTGAAACCTCTGAGGGGGGTGATGATGCTTTGAGCCTATTTAAGGAATTGTTGGAAGAAAAATATGAAATTCCTTTAATTATATCAGACTACATCATGCCGGATATGCAAGGCGATGAACTTTTAGAACATATTCATACACTTTCTCCCAAAACATTTAAAATTTTATTGACAGGTAAAACCAGTCGCAGTGAAATTGTCATTAATGCCGTTAATAATGCTAATTTGTATCGCTACATGCTTAAACCCTGGGATAAAGGAGATTTGGTTTTAACGGTGTACGAAGCGGTAAAAAGTTATTTTAAAAATCAACTACTTGAAGAGCAAAATCAGGCACTCAAAGAAGTGAATGCCAAATTACGAGAGCGCACACAGGCATTATCTCAAACAATTGATCATCTTAAAGCCACTCAACAAGAATTAATTCAATCAGAAAAAATGGCAACCCTGGGTCAAGTGATTGCTGGCATTGCTCATGAAATTAATACCCCATTGGGTGCTATTTACTCTTCAGTGGAGAATATAGCCAAGGTTTTAAATCAAACTTTGGAACAATTACCTCTTTTTTTTAAATCACTTTCTTTACAAGAGCAGCAGGATTTTTTTGCCCTAGTCAAACAATCAAGTCCTAATGATACCATTTTATCTTCCAAAGAAAAACGCCAATATCGACGCGCCTTGATGCATAAATTAGATCAATACGCCACTGAAAATACACTGGTTATTGAAAATACATTGATTATTGCTGATACATTAGTGGAAATGGGTATTTATGAAAATATTGATATTTTTTTACTTTGCTTAAAAACTTCTCAAAGTCAAAATATCTTAAATACAGCTTATCAATTAAATAGCTTAAAAAAAAGTACCCGAATCATTACACTGGCTTCAGAACGTGCCACTGAAGTCGTATCTGCCCTGAAAAAATTTGTTCATTATGATCAGATAGAAAAAGTTCAGGCTAATCTTATTGAAGGTATTGAAATCGTTTTAACGCTGTATCATTATCAATTCAAACAGGGCGTGAAAATCATTAAAAATTATGGCGACTTGCCCCCTATTTGGTGTTATCCTAGTGAACTCAATCAAGTTTGGACAAATTTGGTTCATAATGCCTTACAAGCAATGAATAATCAAGGTACTTTAAAATTTGATGTGTTTGAACAAGATAGTTTTGCAATAATTAGTATCACTGATAGTGGAACAGGGATTCCAGATGACATTAAGCCAAAAATTTTTAACCCCTTTTTTACAACTAAACCCGCCGGCGAGGGCAGTGGGTTGGGATTGGATATTGTCAAAAATATTGTTGAAAAACATGAGGGTAAAATAAACGTAGAAAGTATTGAAGGAAAAACGACATTTACTGTGTCTATTCCTATTTAGGCATTCCCAAATATACCAAATGTTAGTTTTTTCTGCTCTTCTTATAGAAATCCGATTTTTTCAAAAATCGGATTTCTTATACCTACAAATTGAGACTAATCTGCTTTAGCAAAATGATGAATCAACCGGTTATTATATGTGTTGACGATGAGCAAACGATACTGGATAGCTTGAAAACCGAACTAAAGCAAACATTTAGCGAGCAATATCTTATAGAAATCGCCCAAAGCGGTGAAGAGGCATTAGAGTTAGTTGAAGAATTATTAGAAGAAGAATATGAAATACCCTTAGTTATCTGTGACTACATAATGCCTAATATGAAAGGAGATGAACTGTTAAAACGTTTCCACAGCCTTTCTCCCAACACGCGCAAAATTATGCTTACAGGGCAAGCGGATTTTAAAGCCGTCGCTAATGCTATCAAGTATGCCAAGTTATATCGTTATATTCCCAAACCCTGGGATACAGAAGATTTGGTTTTAACCGTTTCTGAAGCGATTAAAAGTTATGTTCAAGATAAACAAATTGCAGAAAAAAATAAGGAATTGGAAAAAAAAGTAAAAACATTCCATAAATTTGTGCCTGTTCAATTTCTTGAACTTTTAAATTTAGAAGACAGTGCTCCTATTGAATTAGGTACTTGCGTTGAAAAAAACATGAGTATCATGTTTGCTGATATTCGGGGATTTACCACGCTATCTGAAAAAATGACACCACAAGAAAATTTCAATTTCATTAATGCTTATTTAAGTCAGATGGAACCACTGATTGATCAACATCATGGATTTATTGACAAATATATTGGTGATGGAATTATGGCATTATTCCCAATCCAGGCTAATGATGCGGTGCAAGCTGCGATTGCTATGTTAAAAAAGCTTGTTACCTATAATCAAGGGCGGCAACATGCCGACTATGAATCCATTTCAATCGGTATTGGCATCCATACTGGTGCCTTAATGCTTGGTACTGTAGGCGGAAAAAACCGTATGGATGGTACAGTTATTTCAGATGCGGTGAATTTAGCCTCACGGGTTGAAAGTTTAACCAAAACTTATGGTACCCCCCTATTAATTACGGAGCAAACTTATCAACAATTAACCGATGTTTCGCAATATAAGATTCGGAATATTGACAATGTGACAGTTAAAGGTAAAACAAAATCGGTTATTGTTTATGAGGTTTTTGATACCGATTCATCGACAAGCATTGAAATGAAATTAAAAACAAAAGCCTCTTTTGAACAAGGTATTCAATGTTTTCATCAAGCACAATTTAATGATGCCCAAGTTTTTTTTAAAGAAGTCTGTCAAATTAATGGTAATGATAAGGTGGCGCAAATTTATCTGAACAATTGCAAAAATATATTAAGCATGATAATGCCACAATCGTTTCATATTCTGATAGTTGATGACATACCTCTCAACGTGCATGCTTTGATTCACCTTTTAAGCAAAAATAATTTTGAAGTTTCACTTGCCAAAAGTGGTGAAATAGCTCTGTCGATGGTTAAACAAAATTTACCACATTTGATTTTATTAGATGTGATGATGCCAGGCATAGATGGTTTTGAAACCTGTCGGCGACTTAAAGCGGAACCACAAACCCAGGGTATTCCTATTATTTTTATAAGTGGTTTAACGGATACAACTGATAAAATTAAAGGTTTTAAAGTGGGTGCTTTAGACTACATTACTAAACCTTTTCAGCGCGAAGAAGTACTAATACGAATTAAAACCCATTTAAACCTAAGCTATTTGCAACGCAAATGTCAATTAAAAACTTCCTTAAAAATCAGTAATTTAGAACTGAGAGCGAAAGTAAAACTTATGATAGCACAGGGAATTTAAAGTAAAACTTATGATAGCACAGGGAGTTTATAATTGTGAATTATGAATTGGGAATTGGGAAACTTCGTTCCAATCTACTATAATCAAGATCTGACAGGTTTTGGAAACCTGTTCTTTCTTAGAACTTTTATTTTTCGGAAAAGCTATAAGGGGAAAAATATGTCAACACCTCAAACGATTTACGAAAGTTTACACCACCAAGGTTTCAGTCGGCGTGACTTTCTCAAATTTTGTGGGATAAGTGCCACGATCATGGGCTTATCACCATCCATGATACCCAGGATTGCTAAGGCACTGGAAAACACACCTAAAAAATCGGTCATTTGGCTCTCCTTTCAAGAGTGTACAGGTTGTACTGAATCCCTGATTCGCGCCCATGCGCCAACAATTGAGGGATTGATTTTTGACCATATCTCTTTAGATTATCATCATACTTTGCAAGCTGCATCGGGTAGAGCCGCTGAGCAGGCTCGTGAAAATGCCATGAAAGAACATCACGGCGATTATTTATTAGTAGTTGACGGTTCAATCCCAATGGGAAATCCTGGCTATTCGACCAGTGCAGGGATAAGTAGTTTAGATATGTTAAAAGAAGTCGCAAGCGGTGCTGGTGCGATTATTGCCATTGGTACTTGTGCTGCTTACGGGGGGCTACCCCATGCTGCTCCTAATCCAACCGGAGCGGTGTCGGTGGAAGAACTCATTACTAATAAGCCGCTTATTAATATTCCCGGTTGTCCACCGATTCCAGCGGTGATTGCTGGTGTCATTTCTTATATAGTCACTTTTGGTCAATTGCCAAAACGAGATTCATTAAAACGTCCTATCACTTTTTTTGGACAAAATATTCATGATCGTTGTTATCGCCGTTCCTTTTATGATCAGGGACTGTTTGCAAACAGTTTTGATGATGAAGGGGCTAAAAAAGGCTGGTGCTTATACAAACTAGGCTGCAAAGGGCCTGTCACTTATAACGCTTGTGCCACTACTAAATGGAATGAAAACGTCAGTTTTCCCATTGAAGCGGGGCATGGTTGTTTAGGTTGCTCGGAACCGCATTTTTGGGATGCCGGTCATTTTTATCAAGCACTCTCAGTACCCACCCGCGAGATTGTGGGGACAGCAGGTTATGCCTTAGCGGCAGGAGCTGCGGTGGGTGTCGCCTCAGCAATGTTAAATAAGAAGAAAAAAGTGGATGCGACCAAAAACCACGAAACAGTGACGATTCACGATTTAGAGAGGACATCATCATGAATTATGTAGACTTCCTATTATGGGTGCGAGGCCCTGCTTTTCAGATCGCGACGGCTATTTTTATTTTTGGGCTTTCATGGCGTTTGCTTGAAATTTTGTCATTAAGTCGCAAGCCAGAACTCGCTGTTGTCCGCGAAAGGGGCATCGCAGGTGGTTTTCGTACCATTTTCCGTCGATTTTTACCGGTTGACGATAACACTTTTCAGCGTTCTGCTTTTATTATCACCGCTGGCTATATTTTCCATTTGGGTTTTTTTATCATCCTCTTGCTGTTTGTTCCGCATATTCTTTTCTTCCGTGAATTCTTTGGTTTTAGTTGGCCCGGTCTCCCAACGCCAGTGATTGGTATCATCACCATTATGACCCTGTTAGCCCTCATCGCCCTATTAATCAACCGCATGAGACACCCTGTCTTACGATTTTTATCTGGCTTTGAAGATTATTTTGTTTGGATAGTCACTTTTTTACCTGTATTAACAGGGTATATGGCGTTTCATCATTTTTTTCACTACCCGTTGATGTTAGCCCTGCATATTCTCAGTGTGGAACTACTGATGATAGTGTTTCCCTTTACAAAGTTAATGCATACCTTCACTTGGTTTATTTCACGTTGGTACACCGGGAGTCGCGCCGCCCAAAAAGGAGTACAAGTATGAGTACTGCTAGTTTTGAACGTGGCTATAATGCCTTTAAAGAAAAAATAGATGCGCCCATCGCCTCATATTTTAGCAGTTGCGTTCACTGTGGGATGTGTGCTCAAGCTTGTATGTTTTTCACCGAAACCGGTGACCCTAAGTATACGCCCATTTATAAACTTGAACCCATGCGAAAAGTATGGGAACAAGAATACACCTTATTAGGAAAATTAAAGGCCCTTTTAGGAATAAGTCAAAAATTGACCGATGCCGAATTGGCAGAATGGCAAGAATTGATTTATGGCAGTTGTACCCTATGTGGACGCTGTTCAATGGTTTGTCCTGTCGGTAATGATTTAGCCTATATGATTCATAAAGCGCGTGAAGGAATTGCCGCAGCAGGACATGCTCCCAAAGGGCTAATTGATGCGACTAAACGGGCTGTCATAATTGGGAGTGCAATGGGAGTGAAATTAGCTACCCTGCAAGCACAAATTAAACACACTGAACACAATACGGGGATAAGAATTCCTTTGGATGAGCCAGGGGTTGATTACCTGGTGATACTATCCGCTCTGGAAGTGGTCAATTTTCCAGAATACTTGGAAGCCCTCGCCAAAATTATGAAACAGGCGGATAAGACTTGGACGCTCTCATCAATAGCGTTTGAAGCGACCAATCCAGGTCTTCAAATAGGTGTTTCTGATATTGCTAAAGAATTAGTCAGCCGTGTTATTAATGTAGCAGAAGAACTCGGCGTGTCAACCGTTATCAGTCCAGAGTGTGGACATGCTTATACAGCAATCCGTTGGGAAGGACCCAATTTAATCGGTCGGTCCTTTTCTTTCAAAGTCCAGCATATTCTTGAAGTGTTGGATGAACTGCGCGAACAGGGCAAGCTGAAAACCGAGGGCTTTGAAAAAGCACGTTTGACATTCCACGATCCTTGCCAATTAATACGGCGCGGCGGTGTTATAGAACAACCACGTCACTTACTGAAAATGGTAGCCACTCACTTTGTTGAAATGGAAGACCCTGGCAAAATGAATTGGTGCTGTGGTGGTGGAGGTGGTTTGGTAACACAAGAAGAATCTGAAGAACTCCGTACCAAAGCCTTCAATCGCAAAAAGACGCAACTTGATGCACTTGAGGTAGATACACTCGTCACTGCCTGTTCTAACTGTCGTATTGTCCTTGAAGAAGGGTTTGAAGCTTATGAAATGGAAATGCCAGTGGTTGGGTTAACAGAAATGGTTGCCGAACATTTGGTTGAATCGGAAGTATAATTTTTAGGGGATTTCTTTATAACCCGCTCAAGAAATCCGATTTTTGCCAAAAATCGGATTTATAATTTACTACCATTAGGAGTACAATTTATGAGTGCTGCCAGTTTTGAACGTGGCTATAATGCCTTTAAAGAACAAATAGATGCGCCCATCGCATCCTATTTTAGCAGTTGTATTCACTGTGGAATGTGTGCTCAAGCCTGTTTGTTTTACACCGAAACAGGTGAGCCTAAATATACCCCCATCTACAAACTTGAACCCATGCGAAAAATATGGGAACAAGAATACACCTTATTTGGCAAATTAAAGGTTCTGTTAGGGATCAGTCAAAAATTGACCGATGCCGAGTTGGCAGAATGGCAAGAATTGATTTATGGCAGTTGTACCCTATGTGGACGCTGTTCAATGGTTTGTCCTGTCGGTAATGATTTAGTTTATATGATTCATAAAGCGCGTGAAGGAATGGCAGCAGCGGGGCATGCACCGCATAGTCTCATAGAGGGTAATCAGCGTGCTATAAACATTGGCAGTGCCACCGGGGTAGGATTACCCACTTTGCAGGCGCAAATTAAAAACATTGAACGCGACACAGGCATAAAAATTCCCATTGATGTGCCAGGGGTTGAATACATGGCATTGATTTCTGCGATAGAAATTCTCAACTATCCGGAATATCTCAGTTCTCTGGCTAAAATCATGAAACATGTCGGTAAAACTTGGACACTGTCATCAAAAGGTTTTGAAGCGACTAATGCTGGGATTCAAATAGGCGTTTCAGATATTGCTAAAGAATTGCTCATGCGAATTGTTAACGAAGCTGAAGAACTCGGCGTTTCAACCGTTATCAGTCCGGAATGTGGACATGCTTACATGGTGATACGATGGGAAGGGCCTAATTTAATTGCTCGCCCCTTTAATTTTAAGGTCCAACATATTGTTGAATTATTAGATGAATGGCGCGAACAAGGCCAATTGGAAACGGAAGGTTTTGAAAAAGCGCGTCTAACTTTCCATGATCCCTGCCAATTAGCGCGACGGGGTGGTGTCATTGAACAGCCCCGAAAATTATTAAACATGGTAGCGAATCAGGTGGTAGAAATGGAAGATCGCGGTAAAATGAATTGGTGCTGTGGTGCCGGCGGTGGTTTGGCGGCACAAGAAGAATCTGAAGCACTCCGTCTCAAAGCCTTCAATCGCAAAAGAACTCAACTCAAAACACTCAAAGTCTCCCAATTAGTCACCGCCTGTGCTCATTGTCGGGAACATTTGGAAGAAGGGCTTGAAAACAACGACATGAAAATGTCAGTTGTTGGTTTGACCGAGATGGTTGTCAAGCATTTGGTTGATAAAAATGAAACGTAGCACAGTAGGTGGGCAATGTCCAAACCTGCCAGGTTTTAAAAACCTGGCAGGTTTAATTTCGAGTATTATTGAATCCTAATTCATAAATGATTTATAGTTCCTCGTATAGCCACCGCTGGAAAGCTAAATTCCTAAAGCCTCCAAACATACGGTCATCAACGTATGTGGCATGATACCAAGCAGTAAAATGACCAGGGCATTGGCACTGAGGGCGATACGCATATCCATAGGCGCTTCAATCGGTGTCCTATTTTCAGCTTTGTCAAAATACATGAGCTTGATAATTCGTAAATAGTAGAATGCTCCAATTACGGCAAATAAGACACCTAAAACGGCTAACCAGATAAAGCCGGCATTGACGACTTGTGCTAAAACGGACCATTTTGCCCAAAATCCAATCATGGGGGGTACTCCTGCCATTGATAGCATCAAAATTAACATGAGCGCGGCGTACCAAGCATTTCTTTCGTTTAAGCCCTTGAAGTCATTAATGAGTGAAGCTTCAAAACCGGCATGACTGAGCAGCACTATCATACCAAAGGCTCCTAATGTCATGAGCGTATAAACAACGACATAAAACATGGAGGCGGCATAGCCCTCTTGCGTGCCTGTAAGTATTCCAAGCATTAAGTAGCCAACATGGGCAATTGTTGAATAGGCTAACATGCGTTTAATATTCGTTTGGGCAAGCGCAATAATATTACCGGTTACCATGGACAAAATTGATAGCAGGATCAATATATTTTGCCAATCGGTCTGTAAATTTTGCATACCATCAACTAATAAGCGCATTAACATGGCAAATGCGGCAATTTTCGGAGCGCTGGCAATAAATAACGTCACTGCTGTTGGTGCGCCTTGATAGACATCGGGTATCCATACATGGAATGGCACTGCACCTAATTTAAAAGCGACACCGATGATGACAAACACTAAACCAAATACTAAAATTCTGTATGATTGTAGAACTTGATCAACGATGGGGTTAATAGCCGCTAAAGCGATACCATTATCCGTATTTTCTGCCAGGATTTGGGCAATCGCTGCGTTTGCTCCCCCCGCATTTTCACTAACTTGCTGTCCAATAGCAATGACGGTAATGTTATGATCTTTAATCTCACTGATGCTTTGTGCCACTGACACCGCAATGGTGTGATCATCTGCTATTTGATGGATGCTTTGGGCTAGCACTGTTAAGTCTAAAGTGCCGGTGACACCATATAGCATAGACATACCATATAGCAACATGCCTGATGCAATGGCACCTAAAACAAAATACTTCATTGCCGCTTCAGACGCGAGTTGCGATTGACGGTGCATGGCAACCATTGTATATAAAGATAACGAAAGTAATTCTAAGCCAAGATAGACTGTCAGCAGACTATGGGCGGAAACCATAATCATCATGCCCAAAGTGGCAAACAAGCCCAATACAAAATATTCACCTAAGCGGAAGTGACGATCACGCAGGTAGTTCCGTGAATAGATAAACGCGACAAACACGATCATGACGATAAAAAGTTTTAGCACCGCTCCCATTGGATCGCTGACGAACATATCATTCATCGCCAAAGTCCGTTGTTCAGGGAACGTAGCCATAATCAGGATGGCAGTACCTATTAAAGTACCTTGTGTCAACTGATAAGTCATTGAACGCAAGTGCTTTGGTAGATAGGCATCAATAATCAAAATAAGACAAGCCATCGTGAGCAGCACGATTTCAGGCAGCAGCCCTAGCACATTCAAATTTGCAATAGTCATTTCTATTTTTTCACCATTGGTTAATTCAAAAAAAGTATAGATTTTCAAGCGCGACATTTTGAGCATCTACCCAAAAAAAACCGTCAATGAGCATTTTATCATGTATGGGCGTTTTTTGGATATAATGTTGAGCAGTATAGAAATCCGATTTTTTTCAAAAATAAAATTTCTGAATGAATTTTCTAAAGTATCAAGTATGTTCAGTATATCTATAGTTTTTCAAAAGAAAGTACATCTTTTGTAGGGGCAAGACTGAATGGTTGCCCTGTATCTCACCCAAACGAAAAACGCTATAAGCTTATTCTAAATAAAAAATTAAATTAATTTAGAAACTTGATTTAAATCAAGGATTGCATCATTTAAATCATTTACCATTGCGATACCACGATTGGAATTATCTGGGTAAGTTTCATTAATTTTTGTGTTTCAAAAATGGTTGGCAGGTGGGCGTTTGATCAATACGTCGATTTATCCTTACATTTCTAATTGTTGTTACTGTTATGTAGGTAAAGAAAAGTATTTTAATATTTTTAATGAAGTTCAAAGATATCCTATTTTTTAAATCTGATTTCTACTTCTCAAAATGTCAAAAAATTTATAACTACCTACTTATTAACTTTTGTTAAATTAAATGAATCGGAGAGTAAAGATTATGATTCGTAAATTGTGGGCATTTACTGCAGGTGCCGCTTTGCTGTTGGTACAAGGTGCTAGCATCGCATCAGTTGATGCGCCGCCTAATGAGTTTTCAGAAGAAACTAAGGCATGTATTGCATGTCATAAGGAAACTTCCTTGGGTGTCGTTCAGCAATGGGGCGATAGTAAGCACCATCGTGCTAAAGTAGGTTGTTATGAATGCCATAAGGCTGAAGCCGGTGAAATTGATGCCTTCATCCATGAAGAATTCGATAAAAAAGCGATTGGCAAAAACAAACCCATTTCCATCATCGTTTCACCGAAAGACTGCTCAAACTGTCATGAAAAAGAGGTGGCAGAATATACCGCTTCCCACCATTCCCAAGGGGGGCGTATTATTGGTTCGTTGGATAACCTCTTAGCCGATGTGGTTGAAGGTAACCGTGCCATGGTGACTGAGTCCTTTCCTGAAGGTGTTTCTGCAGCGGTTGTCAATGGTTGTTGGCAATGTCATGGTTCAGAAGTCAAGGTAAGGAAGGATGGCTCTTTGGATCCAGCCACTTGGCCAAATACGGGGATTGGACGTATTAATCCTGATAAATCCAGGGGTTCTTGCTCAGCCTGTCACTCTCGTCACAAATTCTCTGTAGAACAAGCCAGAAATCCTGAAAACTGTGGTAAATGCCACATGGGTCCTGATCATCCACAAGAAGAAATTTATTACGAATCCAAACATGGTATTGCTTTCCATGCCAACAAAGATAAGATGAATATGGATCGTTCTAAATGGATTGCAGGTGAAGATTATGATGCCGCGCCAACCTGTGCTACTTGCCACATGAGTGCTACCAAGGAACAAGGGGTTAACCATGATGTTGGTATGCGTATTTCTTGGAATAATCGTCCTGCCATTTCGGTACGTCCTGAAACAACCGATGCTAAAATGGATTTACCAGGTCAACATGTGAAATGGGATGAACGCCGTGATAATATGAAAAATGTGTGTTCCGCTTGCCACGGTGAATCTTTCATTGATAACTTCTATATTCAATATGATGGCCAAATTGAATTATACAATAATAAGTTTGCCAAACCGGGTTTAGCTTTATACCAAGCTGCTCTTCCACTCTTGCCAAGAGATGCTAAGTTTGCCAATCATCTTGACTTTGTTTGGTTTGAAATTTGGCATCACGAAGGTCGCCGTGCTCGTCATGGTGCATCTATGATGGGTCCAGATTGGACACAGTGGCATGGAAACTATGAAGTGGGCAAACACTTCTATGGTAAGTACGTTCCTGAACTTGAAGAATTGATAGAAAAGAATCTTGATTCTGAAGATGCGAATAAAAAAGCGTCTGCCCTAGCACTCAAAAATTTGCTTCACGAAATACTTAGCGACGAGTTCGTTGTCACTGATGAGAAAACTGGAAAAGAAGTAAAGAGTACTGGTCATAGCTGGTTTATTGGTAAAATGAGTCCTGAAGAAGCAAAAGCCAGAAAGGAAAGTCGGGAAGCGTTCATTCAGCGGTATGGTGAGCAAACCGATAGATAGGAAATGAGGTATTAAAGGTAATGTGGGGTGCAAAGTTCATTTGCATATCGCAACATAATTTACCGGCCTTAAAATTAAAAAGCCCTTACCATTTATTTGGTGAGGGCTTTTTTTTGTTAATATTTATCGAGTATTTATCATGTCATTCATTGAATCGTTATTAAGAATCGTTTTAGGAGTTATTATTGCGATTCCATTATTGTTATATCCATTTTTGTATTTAGCACAAGATAAATTAATTTTTATACAGCGCAAAATGGATAATAACTTATTGAATTGGATTAGGGAAGCCTATCCTAATGCTGAAGTCAAGATTAAAACGCCTGATAATGTGATACTACAGGGTTGGTATGTAAAAAATAGTTCTGAAAAACGTTCGCCTTTACTGATTTATTTTGGTGGAAATGCTGAAGAGGTGTCGGGACATATTATGGAGCTTGATGACTTCAAAGGATGGTCATTGTTATTAGTTAATTATCGAGGATATGGCTTGAGTGAAGGAAAACCGAGTGAAAAGAATCTTTTTAATGATGCCCTTTTGCTTTATGATACCTTTTCTAATCGGGCGGATATTGATCCGACAAGAGTTGTCGCCTTTGGTCGTAGTTTAGGGACTGGTATTGCTGTTTATCTTGCTGCGAAAAGGTCCTTGAAGGGGGTTATCCTGGTTTCACCTTATGATAGTATTAGAAGTCTCGCACAAGAAACTTATCCCTACGTTCCCGTTTCTACACTCCTAAAACATCATTTTGATGTGATGGTTTATGCGCCGAAAATCAAAATTCCGATGTTAGCTTTGATTGCTCAAGACGATGAACTTATTTCACCCTCCCATTCCTTTGCGTTAATTAAGGCTTGGGGCGGTCCCACTGAGCAAAAAATTCTTGAAAACGTGGATCATAATAATATTACGATGGGGCAAAATTATTGGGGGAGTATTAAGTTTTTTTTGGAGCAGTTAGATTAAAAGGGGAAAAAGTCATGGCATTTAGCAATTTCAAAAATGTTGGTCAAGTGTTAGAACAATACCCCCTTCGATACAGGCGGGAAAGATTTTTGCCCGATGTATCAATTGAATTGGTGGATTTTTTTTTAGAAAACATTAATTTTTCATTGGATAAGCAAGCCGAAAATGAAAATGAGTTTTTCTTTCGAGAAAGCCTTATTTTCCCGTTTCTGCAACAGGCTTGGAAACGCCATCACCAGTTAAAGCTTTGGTCCCATCAGCAACTGGCTTATGATGACAAGCTGTGTGGTGAACCAGACTATTTTATCTCTAGCTGGCGTGATGAAGTAATTAATAAATGGGTTAATACACCACTTTTAGCGGTTGTCGAAGCAAAAAAGCAAGATTTTGAAGGGGGCTGGGGGCAATGTTTGGCTGAAATGATTGCTTGTCAAAAGATCAATCAGGATGAAAATCTAGTTATCTATGGTATTGTTTCAACAGGTATGTTTTGGGAGTTTGGCAAACTCGTACAAGATATTTTTACTAAGCATTCATTTTCTTATTCAATTGCTGAACCACAAAAAGTTTTTGGAATTTTAGACTTTGTTTTTGAACAATGCGAAAAGCAAATTCAATAATATAGAAGGGCGAACACAGGTTCGCCCCTACGTCAAATATTTTATTAGAAACAATTCACAATTCACAATTGTATCATTCATTAGAAATCCGATTTTTTCAAAAAATCGGATTTCAGGCACTCCATTTTCACAAATCTTGGTTCAGCATATAAATCGGCGCAGCAGAGCGAGATCGACATAACCCGCATCTCCTACATCTCCCGATAACACTGTAAAAGGTTGATCCGGTTCACCTAAATGCTCAAGAACTAATGATGCCCCTGTAAAATCTTCGTCACGAGTATAATCATTGATGGTAATGATAGTGGATAAACCGGCAGCCCTTGCTGAACGAATACCATTACCTGAGTCTTCAAAAGCAATACACTGTTCCGCCTTTAGCCCCAATTTTTTCAAAGCGTAATCATAAATATCTGAGGCTGGTTTTTTAGCCGACACGATATCCCCAGCGGCAATCACTTCAAACCACGCCACAGAATCCGGACTTAAGCTATGTTCTAGCAAAGAAATCACATTTCTGGGACTGGTAGTGGTAGCAATAGCGAGTTGCAAACCTTCACGACGCGCTTCTTCCAATAAGCGGCGTACTCCAGGACGTAGGGGAATAGGATGACGTGCTAATAATTCATTATAGTGAGCCGTTTTATTTTGGTGTAATTCAGCAATAAAGGCATCTAAGTTAACAGGCGGAATATAATCTGGGCGGTCACGTTCCAGATAAAATTTTATCCGTTCCTTCCCCCCCGTCACAGCCAACAATTCGCCATAAAGCTCTACTGACCAATGCCAATCCAGTTTATATTCAGCAAAAGTTTCATTAAACGCCACACGATGAGCATCTCGCTCTGTTTCTGCCATCGTGCCATCGACATCAAAAATTAAAGCTTTCATATTAATGGTTAATGCTTAATGGTTAATTTTGTCATATTCAAAGTAACTTATTGATTTTAATCGTTTTTTTTAATTTTTAAAATTTATAGCTGTTCAGATAAATAAGTTCACAGGGTGAACACTTTCGGTTCGCCCCTACGAATAATGTCACATCTTGTAGGGGCAGACTTGCGTGTCTGCCCTCATTTTTGATATAAAATTATTTTCTGAACATCTATAATACCTTTTTCAGAGTCAAACCAGCGGCTATCAGAAAAAAGAATAAAATGAATATTAAAATAACCGTTGTTAAAGGGTGATTACGATACTGGCTACCAATTGATTGTCCATTGAGTCGCAAAAGTGTCAGTGCTAACATCGGCAAAAAAAGCGCACCAATAATAGCGTAAAACTTTTGCATGTTGGCAAACCCAATCCATAATCCTAGCATAGGTACTATAGATAGCGCATATAAATAACCGCGATAAAGTTTTGAGTTGGTATCGATAGCTGATTGATTGGGATTATCATCGGTTTGAATCAAACGCCATAAATCAGCAAATAGATAAGGTACACCTTGCCAAACTCCCAATAAACTACTAAAAATAGCCACCCATGCACCGATTAGAAATGCCCATTTTCCAATCAGCCCCAGTTCACCGACTAACATTTCAGCTAATATAATAATCAACGACGCGCCCCCGCCTTCTACATGAATATGATTGCCAATTATCATCATCGCAATTCCAAATAGGGCTGTCATGATATATCCAATGGCTAAATCAAGTCGGCATAGTGGCAAATCTTTAGGACTTAATCGTCCTTTTTCCCTGATCCAATACCCATAACTAAGAATCGTAACGGTGCCGCCCACACCCCCTATCAGGGCAATCGTCCAAGCGAATTCTTCCCAATCTGCTTGAAAAATGTTTGGAAATAGAAGTCCATTCATTACTTCGTGCCAGTCAGGTTGCAAAAAAATGGCTGTGGTTATGACGGTGATGAACATTAAGGCAATGCAAACGCTCATCACTTTTTCAAATAATTGATAGCCGCCTCGGTAAATTAGCCCTAATCCGATTAGACTATGTATAATACCATAAATGATTTTACCGGTGGCAGGATTATCAGATAGAGGCAATATGGCTTGAGCGGCGGCACCGCAAGCACTCATTAAAGCGGCAGCAACCATGAAACTCCAAGCGAGAAAATAGATTAAAAAGCCATATTGCACCGGTCGCCCGAAATGGCGCATTGCACCTTCTAAAATAGTTGTACCGGTCGCTAATTGCCAACGCGCTAAACCTTCAGTGAGCACAAATTTGAAAAATGCTCCTAATACAACAGCCCATAGAACCACTAAACCGACTTTTGCGCCTGTAAAAGATGCCGTGGCTAAATCGCCGGCACCTACCCCGGTTGCGGCGACTAAGATACCGGGTCCAATAATGGATAATAATTTATTTGTCATTGACAGAATTTTTGACTTATTAGAATAAAACCTAAAATTATTAAGTATTTCAGTATGTACTCAAAATTAACATCAAACCTCACCCAAATCAAGATCTCTAAAATAAATGAAGAATGAAAACCGATTCTTGCCTGATTTTTGCGATGTTTATACTGTATTTTTAACTATCATCGTGATGGAATTACTGGCTTTTGTTTTGGTATTAGTACCGCCTAGTCAAAGCGGGTACGGTTGGACATACCTAACATCAGAATTTCTGCCAAGTTTGGCAATGTTATCTCTAATTATACAATGGATTTCCTTAGTCAGTTTATGGCTTTTATGTTTAGTACGGCATCAATTATGTCAATTAGAAAGTGATACAATCATTGCTTTTGTGAGTTATTTACTGATTTTGATAGTCACTTATATTGTTAGTGAATTTGCTTATGGATTACAGGAATATATGTATTATGCAGAAATTAAATGGAGTCACTCCCATCATCAATTTTTACTGAAATATTTTGTGATCAGTGCTATTGTTAGTTCACTTATTTTAGGCTATAGTCATTATAATAACTTGATAAAAAAAGATATTGTGGTACTCAGTTATGTATTCATACTGATGGCGACTTTGGTTTTTAGTGAATGGATTTATTTTTTTCAACACGCAAGTTCAGTTCATGTACCAAGACATCAATGGTTTTTGGGGCGCAATTTAGCTATTAGCACGATTATCAGTATTATTGCTTTGCGCTACTTTTATATTCAGCATCATTGGAAAAAAGAAATAGAATCCAGTGCTAATGCCCGTGCTCAAGCACTACAGGCGCGTATTCGCCCTCATTTTTTATTTAATAGCATGAATAGCATTGCCAGTTTAATCCGTTTTCAACCGGATAAGGCAGAGCAGGTGGTATTAGACTTTGCCGATTTATTTCGTGCCAGTTTAGCAGATACAAAAATAGCTGTCACATTTCAAGAAGAGTTAGCATTATGTCGGCAGTACTTAAGCATTGAAGCTTTACGTTTGGGTGAACGTTTGCAACTGGTTTGGGAAGTTGATAATATACCAGATGATGCCCTGATACCATCCTTTAGCCTACAACCCTTGTTAGAAAATGCGATTTATCATGGAATACAACCTTTGCCAGCCGGGGGAACTATTCGGATTACGGGGCATTTTGATGGTAAATATATTAAACTGTGTATTATAAATCCTTTGCCAGATAGCCATTTTACACATCAAGGGCATCACATAGCACAAGACAATATTCAGCAACGTTTATTGGCTTTTTATGGGAAACAGGCAAAGTTAAGTATACAAAAAGAGACTGACTGGTATCAGGTTAATCTTATTTTTCCTTACCTTGGTAGACTAAAAAATGATGAAAATACTGATTGCTGATGATGAACCATTAGCGCGAGAACGTTTACAAGCTTTAATTAACGAACTGGGTATTGGCGAAGTCGTTGCTGAAGCTGCCAATGGTAAGGATACCTTAGAACTGGTGCGTGTTTATGAACCGGATGTGCTTTTACTAGATATTCGTATGCCTGGTATAGATGGCATGAAAGTCATCCAACAATTAGCCTTAATAGAGTCTACGCCAGCAGTCATTTTTTGCACCGCTTATAGCGATCATGCTTTAGAAGCTTTTGAACATCAAGCATTAGATTACTTACTTAAACCGATTCGTAAAGAGCGATTAGAACAGGCACTTAAACGAACTTATAACCTGAAACAGCCTCAATCTGCACCGATTTCCCCTAGTCCCCGCGCCCGTACTCAGATTAGTTACTATCAACGTGGCGAATTGTGTTTAGTCCCGGTGAATCAAATTTATTATTTTTATGCTAATGACAAATATGTCATGATGTGTTGTAAAGAAGAAGAAGTTTTAATTAGTGAAACATTGAAAGACTTAGAAAAAGAATTTGCAGGGCAATTTTTACGCATACATCGCAGCACATTAGTCGCTATCACACAGATAACCGGTTTAAAAAAGAATGCTATAGGAATAACAAAACGTTATTATATTCTACTTAAAGAAGTTGAAAAACCATTAGAAGTCAGCAGACGACATTTAAAAACGGTTAAACAATTGTTAAAAGACATGCGTCTTTAATCATTAACCATTAACCATTAACCATTAAGCATTATGTTAACTTATCCTGAAATTGATCCCATTTTATTCCAAGTTGGTCCCTTAAAAGTGCATTGGTACGGCTTTATGTACTTAATTGGTTTTGGTTTTGCATGGTGGTTAGGTTCACGGCGGACACGAGAGCCAAATGCGATTGTGACAGCACAACAATTAAGCGATCTGATTTTTTATGGCGCACTCGGTGTGGTATTAGGTGGACGACTGGGCTATATCCTATTTTATGATTTACAGACTTATATGACGACACCCTGGGCTATTTTTAAAGTTTGGCAAGGAGGCATGTCGTTTCATGGTGGATTCATAGGTGTATTAGTCGCCATGGGATTATATGCCCGTCAAATTAACCGACGCTTTTTTGAAGTGACGGATTTTATTGCACCGCTTATCCCGCTGGGTTTGGGAGCAGGGCGCATGGGTAATTTTATCAACGGCGAATTATGGGGGCGCCCAACGGATTTACCTTGGGGCATGGTATTCCCTTATGCAGATAATCTCCCCCGCCATCCTTCACAATTATATCAAATGGCATTAGAGGGCATCGTTTTATTCATCATTTTGTGGCTATTTTCCAAACGCCCTCGCCCAATAATGGCAGTATCAGGATTATTTTTAATCGGTTATGGCAGTTTTCGCTTTTTAGTCGAATTTGTTCGCACCCCTGACAATCATTTAGGTTTTATCGCTTTTGATTGGATGACGATGGGACAATTATTGACTTTACCTATGTTAATTGCCGGATTCATCTTAATGGGATTGGCTTATTCGCGAAACAGACAACTGAAAACCTAATCCCACATATTGGCTGTAGGGGCGAATCGAATCCTGCGTGTTCGCCCGCAGCGATACTTAATGGCATTGCGTCACCTACTTAATTTACGTTTCATGTCGATAAGGAAGATATTCAGGTTTCCACATGGCTTGTTTTATGAGATTCCTTAACTTATCATCAGATAAACGTATTCCTAAACCACTGTCACGGGCTTCTTTAGCAACTGCAAAAGCCACATTCTCTGATACTTTTCTAATATTATGGATATCAGGAAGAAGTATACCCTTAGTCGCATTATTCAACGGAACCATAGCAGCCAGTGCTTTTGAAGCCACAACTAACATTTGATCAGTCACTTTGGGTGTCATAGAAATAATAGCACCTAACCCAAGCCCTGGAAAAATATACATATTATTGCATTGGGAAATATTATACGTCGTTTCGTTTATGGTAACCTTAGGAAATGGACTACCCGTTGCCATAATACAACGTCCTTCAGTGGCTTGAAAAGCGTTTTCTGGCAAACATTCGCATTTATTATTTGGATTTGAAAGGGCAAAGATGACCGGTTTTTCAGCATTTTTGGCCATTTGCGATAAGATTTCATTGGTAAATGCGTTGGGTATACCTGATGTACCAATCAATACAGTTGCTTTTGCATTAAGCACGGTATCAAATAGATCAACTTTATCAGAACGACGAATCTGCCAATTTTGGAGAATAGCACGTTTACGTGCAAAAGGCATTTGATATTGATGAGGGTTCATGTCTTCAAAGACCAAGCCGTTGTGCCCGATAGGATAAATTCGTTCTTTTGCAGCTTGCACAGTCAAGCCCTCTTCTAGCATTGCATGTACAAGTAGTGTAGCGATACCATAACCTGCTTGACCAAATCCAAAGAATACATAATGTTGATCTTTGAGTTTTTTATGTTGACTATAAATGGCGCTACATAAAGCAGCAACGGTAACCGCGCCGGTACCTTGAATATCATCATCAAAAGAACATAAGCGTTCTCGATAACGGTTTAGGATAGAAAGGGCATGATGTTTACCAAAATCTTCCCACTGTATTAAAGTATGCGGAAAGTGCCGTTTTACCCCCTTTACAAATTCTTCAATCACTTCGTCGTAGCGATCACCCGTTAACCGTTTGTGTTTTAAGCCTAAATAAAGAGGGTCCTTGAGCAATTCTTCATTATTTGTTCCTACGTCGAGGATGATGGGTAAACAGAGTGCAGGATGAATACCGGCACCCACAACATAAAGACTTATTTTCCCAACTGGAATAGCCATTCCCCCCACTCCTTGATCACCTAAGCCAAGAATACGTTCCCCATCGGTTACAACAATCAAATTAATATTAGAAAATGGAGCATTTGCTAATATTCTATCAATATGTGATATTTGATCATCGGGTATATACAACCCCCTAGGACGACGAAACCTGTGGCTATAAGTTTTGGCAACTTCACCAACCGTTGGCGTATAAACAATGGGTAACATTTCTTCAGTATGTTCCAAAACTAAACGGTAAAACAAGGTCTCATTACGGTCAAGTAAACCAAGCAAAAATATAAATTTTTCAATCGGCGTTGTTTTCAAAGAGTAATTTTCATAGACTCTACGAAGTTGTTCCTTTATTGTGGAGGCATATCTCGGAAAAATGCCATATAAACCAAGTTGTTCCCGTTCAACTTCAGTGTATGCCGAACCCTTATTATAGATTGGATGTTCTACTAATTGTTGTCCCACAAAAGGGACATTAATATATTTTTCCCCAATCATTGGATCGATTTGGATAATAAACTTGTTCATTTTATTTTTATAAAGAATAATTGGAATCCGCTAAATTTTTTCAGACGACTCAGTCTGAAAATGCTCATGTTTAACTTGCTTGCTTTTTAACCAATAAGTGGTCATTTCACCTTTACCTTTAATTTGAATGGTGCCACGTTTAACCAAGATATATTTTTCTTTTAACGCCTCATAAATGTCGCTAGAAACTTGAATGCGCTCTGGGATACCATGCGATTCCATACGGCTTGCCGTGTTGACGGTATCGCCCCATAAGTCATAAGCGAATTTTTTAATGCCAATGACTCCTGCAATTACAGGTCCTGTATGTATCCCAATACGAATTTTTAAATGGTTCTGGTGTTCCACATTAAATTGGGCAATAGCTTGTTGCATTTCTAATGCTAAATCCGCAATTTGTGTGATATGATCCTGGCAAGGTGTGGGTAAACCAGCGACAACCATATAAGCATCACCAATGGTTTTAATTTTTTCTAAACCATGTTGTTCAACTAGTTTATCGAATAAGGAAAAAATATTATTGAGCAAATTAACCAATGCAGGAGGAGACATTCGTCCCGACATTTCTGTAAATCCGACAATGTCAGCAAATAAAACGGATACTTTTGAAAAATCATCTGCCACTGTTGATATTTTTTGTTTGAGTCGTTTGGCGATAGAAGCCGGTAAAATATTAAGTAAAAGACGCTCAGACTTTTCTTGTTCAACTTGCCAATAGAGTTTAGCCTGAAATTCTGAATATTGTAGCTTTTCATAGAGATAGACAGAAATATTGCATATCACACAGAACCAGAATAAATAGAGGGAAAGAAAAGTAAAGTCAGCATGAGCTATTTGTGTATCAAATGATAAATTAAATCCGAAAAATAGTATCAAGAAACAAAGCAATACGCCCAATTGTGAAACGAGATGCAATCGCCATAGCACTGGTAATGTAATAGGGTTGCTTGTCCAAGAAATGTCAATGTCCATGCCACAAAATCAAAATGAGCTATACCTACTTGTAAGTAGCAATATTGGGGAACCAATGTAATGGACCAAGAAAAAAGAAGTAAAATGAAACCAGGGTGAGTATGTCCTACTGGCGTATATAATAATGCCAAACTTAATAATAAAAAGGCTGCTTGCATTAGATTAGTATATAACCAGGAAAAATCAATATTTGGATAACGTGATAAATTAAGAATAAGGAAAGTTAATATGGAAATCATAGCAATGATGATACCCAATCGCAAACGATACCACATAAAATTGTTAAGCCAAATGCTGTATTTTTTTTTGTCAGCGTTTGAGGGGATTGAAAGTAATGACATAATGATATTCCTGAAAGTTTGATATAAATTCAACATTTTGCTTTCCTACTTTGCTATTAGTAGTGCTAAAAAATAGTTCCCGAAAAAACTTGTCAGGTTTATAGTACTACCTGTTGAACATTTATCAATATTGTTTATCGACGCGCACAACACCATACATCGACACGTTTCGCACCTGCTTTTTTAAACTCTAAAGCTAACTCTTTGACGGTAGAACCGGTTGTCATCACATCATCAATTAAAATAATATGTTGCCAATGGGGTTTTATATTTATAATCTGAAATGCGCATTTCACATTGTCTTGGCGTTGTTGAGAACTGGTTAAGGAGGTTTGTGGTGCTGTATTTTTAATACGCTTACAAGCTTTATTGTCTAACGGAATACCCGTTTCTTTTGTAATGCATTTAGCCAACTCTAAGGATTGATTATAACCACGTTGACGTAAGCGTTTAGGGTGCAGTGGCACAGGAATGAGAACATCGGGGCGTGGTTCTAGTATCATAAATTGTGCCATTAAGTATCCTAATAGATTGAGTACGGCAAGATTTTGCTGAAATTTTGCTGCTGGAATCAATGTGCTTACCGGATAGGTATAGGAAAATAGGGCTTGAGTATGAGTATAAGGAGGAAGTTCTTTTCGGCATTGATAACAAATTTCTGAGTTTGTTTTTTCAGATTTTAAGGGTTTAGCACAGTAAATACAAGCCGCATTTTGATAAGGTAAATCGGCTAAACAGGCTGTACAGACGACTTGTGTGCTTATATCTCCACATAAAAAACAGCTTTGAGGAAATAACCAATGAGTGAATGAACTAAGCCAATGTGTGGATGATAATGAGATGATATTGGGAATTTTTGTACAGGACATTTTTTATTGTTAGAATCAGAATTGTCAGAATGACAAGTGAATTTTAACTTCGAGGTTTTCAATTCTGTAAATTCTTAAATATTTAAATTCTGATTCTAACAATGAATTATAAAAAATTGTCCTGTACAAAGGTTTTTTAGACCTCCCAATCATTTTAACGGAGAATTTCTCCCTCATTTAAAATGGTAATTTCAACCCGACGATTTTGTTGACGACCACGCTCAGTGCTATTGCTAGCAATAGAACTATTTTCGCCAAACCCCCTCGCCAATATTCTATTGGAAGGTATCCTACTACGTATCAAAGCAAAACGTACTGAATCTGCACGCCGTTGAGATAAACCAAGATTATAGTCTTCGCTACCACGATTATCCGTATGCCCTTCTACTAATACGTTACGGTTAGGATTTTGCCGAAGAAATGTCGCCACCGATTCAATCTTACGCGTGGCACTTGATAATAAATCTGCCTTACCTGTTTCAAATAACACATCACCTAAGGTTAATACCAAACCCCGCTCGGTTTGTCGACCTTTTAATTCTGCCAGTTGTTTTTGCAATTGCTGAGTTGTGGATTGCAATTGCTGAGTTTTTGCTTGTTCTGCAAGCAATTGACCGCGAGTTCGCCTTGCTTGCAAAGTCGCCATTTCGACTTCACGCGATTTTGCAACTATTTGCCGTTCACGCGCTGCAATTAACACGCTATCTTTATCTTTAACCAGCCCTTGTCTTTGAGTATCAGCCGTTTTGCGCTCTGCTACTGCAACCGCTATGTGAGCTTGCTTTTGAGCCAAGTAGGCTAAATGTGTCATTTTTTCAGCATCTTCAGCCTTTTCAGCCTTTTCTAAGGCTTGTGACGCATCATACATAGCTTCCACATTCGTTGTATGGGGGTTAGCTTTTGCTTCAGCGTAAGCGTCACGGGCATCTTTAAGGATAATATCCTTTTCTGGAACGCCACTACAACCTGTAATTAAGCTACTAACTGTCATGCTGATAGCCAGTGTTTTGATAAAATAACTCTGATGAATACCCGTTTTTCTCATTGTGTCCTCCTAGTTGATTTCAGTGATTAGCGGTTAGTTTCTTGACGAAGTGTGTCAATGCTTTCACGCATTTCTTTGGCAGCCTGACGCGCCGTTTCAGACTCCGCCTTAGATTCTGCTAGTGTTGCATCAAGCAAAGCTTTTTCGGCAAAATGTTTTGCTTGTTTATACTCTTCAGCCTGTATAGCGGCTTTAGCTTTTTGCAAATGATCTTCAGCTTGGCGTAGTTCTATCGGCGCGTATGTTTGAGCATTGCCATCTTGCGCTCGACTTATTGCCAATTCAGCGTTGGCAACTTTGTCCGTTGGAGGTTTTAGTGCATTTCCACAGCCACTCATTAATAAAGTGCCAGCCAATACTGGTACACTCATCCAAGAATAGATAGCAACAGTCTTTGCTGTCATAGAGTTCTCCTTAATATATATAGTAGTACAACGGATTTAAGAAATGTCGTGTAGTAACGAAGCGTAGCGAAGATCAATAAATAGATTTGGTAAATGATATGAATTACCCATTCCCTATTCCACATTTTCTATTTGATTAACTTTAACACTCAGTGAAGTAATTGTATTCTTTCGCTCTTGTTCTAACTCAATTAACCGATGCCCTACCAAAGCCCAAGTCATTTCTGCTGGTTCTTTCGATGATAGCTTTATCAGTGTTTTTGACTTTTCTTGAGTCTTATGTTTGGGAGTACGACTTGCTATTGTCAAGTCTATGTTGTGCAGCGTTTGCGGATGAGATGATTTTGGTATAACCATCGTCATAATAGCAGTTCGTTCTTGTTCTAATGCGAGTAAATTTTTATTTAATTCAGACCAATAGACATCTGGTAGTTCGGGCTCCTTTTGTTTTTTAGGCACCGCTACTTCAGCTCTTTTTATCATCTTAGATGACTCTAATTTTTTAGAAGATTCTTCATGCGGGGATTCGTTCAGTTCATAAGAAACAGGCTGGATCGTTATTTGTTTTTCTGAAATGCCACTAGTAGAATCAGGCAAAAATTTCTGAAACAATAAGAAAATCACAGTCATAATGAAAAAAAGGAATATAGCAACTACTAAAAGAACAATCTTTTTTTTATTTTGAATCATAGTGCCTGCCTTGGTTAATGATTAATGGTGAGTAACTACTCAGGGCTTGCGCGTTGTATTGACTATTTCATTAACCATTAACCATTAACTCAGTTTGTTCAATTTGTTCCAGCCATTGTTTAATTTCAGTTTCACTGACTCTAATATCAGCAATTATTTTTTTAAATCCAGTTGAATTAGTAAGGTTATTTAATGTTAATACCGTCGATTTACGCAATAGGGCAACATTAGCTGATTGCTCATAAATTTGTGAATTAATATTTAAAATATGCAAAAGTAACTCAATCTTTTGCGAATGGCTGTGAAGTTTGGTTTCCAGGTTTTCTTGTACTTCATAAAATTTAGTCCAAATCACTTGTTGAGCGTAAAGAGATTGCACAATGTTTTTATAACCATCAATAGAAAACTGCGCCTTTTGTTTTTCCAGCGTATTTTCAATGCGGGTTAACTGGGTTTGAACTTCATCAAGCTTAGATAGATAAACCTGTTTCTTTTTTTCAAGTTTTGAAATATTGTATAAAGTTTTATTTTTCAACCCGGCATAAATCTCAAATTGGATTTGGTGAACTGCTATTATTTTAGCATCCATTGTGGCTATTTCCCGATAAGTTCGTGCAATACTAATTAATGCTGCTGTCACTTCGTTTATAATACTATCAATATTTTGTGTTTTGGTTATTTTTGCATGTAAGGTTTTAAATAACTGCAAATTTTCACCGATTTTGAGATAAGCTTCTTTGGTACCCTGTTTTAAAATATTTTCCGTGGTTTCCAATAATTGGGTTTTTATTTCATTAAACACACTGGCTGGTAAGCGTTCAGAAATTGATACTAGCACACCTTTATCAGTTGTTCGGTTATCTGATTTAAAAGTGACACGGATGGATGCCCCTGGTACCGTGAATTTTTTGTTAATATTCCCACTATATTTACCTATTTCATGGTTATTGTGATCGAAAATGGTTAAATAATCACAACATTTATGAGTCACTTTATCGGATTGACAGCATTTTTCAATCGAACCTGTAATGGTAATTTCTAACTCATCTGCACCAGGAATTGTTAAAATCTTACTTAATTTAAGATTATTAGTATATTCGTTGGTTTTGCTTTGTGCATATTTACCAATAGCAAATAATGAAGTAGATGATTCATCACTAGCTGCTCCTATGCTCATTGCAAAAATAAAAACGAATGAAATAATGATTTGATATAAAGTCATAAAAATTTGAAGCCTTTTTAATTTCACGCCAAGATGCTTCGAGCTAAAAAATTGAGCACAACACTTTTTGAAAAAAATTATCTGAATATCTCTATTTCTGCGCATAAGTTCAGTTATTATATCATGGTTAATAAATAAAATAAAGAACATGAAAATACATCTAAAAATTTGGCGACAAAAAAATAGCAATACGCCTGGCAAAATGGTAGATTACACCCTAAATGATATTATTCCAGAATTATCTTTTCTTGAAATGCTGGATATTTTGAATGAAAAGTTACTAAAAAAGGGCGATGAACCGGTAGCCTTTGATCATGATTGCCGTGAAGGTATTTGTGGGATGTGTAGTTTGTATATTAATGGTCGACCACACGGTCCAGAGCAAGCGATTAGTGCTTGTCAATTGCATCTCCGTTCTTTCAAAGATGGAGATACTATTTATATAGAGCCTTGGCGTGCTCAACCTTTTCCGGTGATTAGAGATTTGATAGTTGATAGGTCCGCTTTTGATAGAATTATTCAGGCGGGTGGCTATATTTCAGTCAATACGGGTTCCGCTCCCGATGCTAATAGCATACCGATTTCCAATGAAAACGTAAAGGAAGCTTTTGAAGCAGCAGACTGTATTGGCTGCGGTGCCTGCGTGGCAGCCTGTCAAAATGCTTCTGCTATGCTCTTCATTGCAGCCAAAGTGTCACATTTAGCCCTGTTACCACAAGGTCAGATAGAAAAACAATCCAGGGTAAAAAAAATGGTGGCTCAAATGGATAAAGAAGGCTTTGGGGCTTGTACTAATACCGGTGCGTGTTCTTTTGAATGTCCAAAAAGTATTCCTTTAAGCCATATTGCCCGTCTTAATCGTGAATATTTGGTAGCGAAATTGATTTCTAAAGAATAAGGCTAAGTATTCAGGGCTTCCGCAATCCTTTATAGATGCCCGGTTGATAAATTATCTAAAAAACGATAGTTAAAAATTAAACTTGGCAAAGGATATTTTTTTGTTGAGGTATAAAATATTTATAATCTTCACTTAAAAAAGCTTTACATTTTTATAAAAGTAAAGTATAATCAAAAAAGCTTGAGGGTGGTTAGCTTAGCACATTAAAAAAGTCAGCAAAGTAACCCTTAAGAAATGAGGTTTGAATAAGTTCTTATTTGGGAGTTCTGTCGGTTCGTTTCACTCTGGGTGGATACAAAAAAACGACTTTAAAATCAACTGCTTAAGTACTTATGTATAACAATGAAAGTTATAGCGAAGGGATAATGGGTTGATCGTTCCCGTGTTTGGATGTATTAACGTTTACTATATATAGATGTTCAGAAAACGGTCAAAATTTCGGATTTTAGAGCAGACAGATTTCAAAAACTTGTTTGACTCTATCGCTTTCTAAAAATCAGAAAATTTGATCGTGCTCAGTAAGTTTATAGATATTAATACTTAATAACAGAATTGCGATCTTGTTGTGATGTTAAGTGATATTTTAATCAAATAACGTGACAATGCACACATTGGAATAAAACCTGATAAAATTTATTTTTTATTTAAAGTCTTATTTCAGATTTTTTTTATTTAGTGATTTATCCAACTTAAAAAGTTGGTTTTAGATTGACATATTGACATAATGAGGTTAAATTGGTATGCAAAAAGGTACCGTTAAGTGGTTTAATGAAACCAGAGGTTTTGGTTTTATTTCACCCGAAGATGGCAGCAAGGACGTATTTGTTCACTTTTCCACCATCCAGAAAGAGGGATTTAAGACTCTAGCAGAAGGACAACAGGTCGAGTTTGAATCAACCATGGGTCCCAAAGGGCCCCAGGCGACAGAATGTAACCCAATTTAAAAAAAGCCTTCCATCAATGGGAAGCTTAGTTAAGAATTGGGTGCATCATTTTTGATGTTGAACCTGCGGGTTTGAAACCCCGTAGGTTTTATAAAGTGAAAATTACATAGAAAAGTATAAGTGATAGAGTTCATCAGTCACATAATCGCCTGCTGAAGTGCTTCCATCGTTTTTAAGTCCTTTAATACTGCCAGATGCAGATAAACCATCATCGCCTCGCTCATCTAATGATCTAGCAACTTCTTGAGGAATTCTGGTAAATCCAATAAATTCTCTTTGAATTGTCACATCAGCTATTGCCGTCCCAGTCCCGGTGGCTACCCCAATTTGTCCATTAAATCTATTAAGAGGTTGGGTTTTGTCGGTTTTTGCTCCTTTGATTAATCCAGCATTGCGTAGGTGCAACCAAAATAGACGAGATTCGTCTGTATCTGTTGTTGAATTAAAATCACCCCCAATTATACCGTTGCGGTCGCCACAGTCAGTCGTACAGGGACTAGCTATATCAGTAAATCTATTTGCCCTATCATCATCTCCAGGCAAAACGAGATAACGGTCTTGATAGCTATAAACCGCAGCTGATAATCCATTAAATTCATTTTCAATATTTCTAATTTTAGCACTGACAATTAGCCCTCTTCCTTTAAGAACACCGCCCAAGAGCAAACCAATAATCACCATGACAATGGCGATTTCTACCAGTGTAAATCCAGCTTGTTTTTTCATTTCAGTCTCCTTTTTTAAATAACATGTTCTGTTAAATTACTCCTAACGGGTATATTATTTTTTTGTGAATTCCTGAGTTAATTTATAACAGGCTTGTTATTTATATTTACCTATACTAATAATTATAACGTAAATGCAAAATTTTTCAATATTGTTTATACTCAGCGTCGAAAAAATTTAATTTTTTTAGCCTTGAAATAAATTTCAAGGCTAAAAGCTAAAGTCTGCTAAAGCTGACTTCAATCAGATTGACTAACCTTACTTTATTTGTTACCTTCCAAAGTCAGCAATTTATCACTCAGAAATTTCATTTCGTTAGAACCCGTAATTTGCCCATTGGCAAGCATACCACCAATAATTAAACGCACCCGTTCTAATTCTCCCATCTCCTCTAAAATAAATATACGCATTTCTTGTGTCCAATAGGGCATGTCTGGAGTAGCATGAGCGGCGATAGCTTCTGCATATTTTAGGGCCAAAGGCAAATCTTTTAAACGATGTTTAGCTAATATTGTCGCATGAGCTAACCAGCGCCAACGGGTGGCTGGATCAATAAAAAATTGTTGATAAATAAATTCCAATATTTGCCGTTTTTTATGGGGATCGCGAACCATAGAATAGGAGTAACTGGCTGCTGATAGTGGATATTGACTTTGCGGATCTAAAAGCAAAATTTGTTCCAGCCATTGTTGTAAAGCATTGTAATCAAGTTGTTGATAAGAAAGAAATTGTCCTTTTTGAGTATCAAAGGCTTGAAGCCACAACATAAGTATTTTGGCACTGACGATAGGATCACCTAAACTAAAGAGTTGGAGTAGTTCAAGTTTAGGGGGCGAAGTTAATGGTTGTATTTTTGCTTGTGATGGTGGTAACTGATGATGCCAAGTGATTTGTAGGCACAAGCTTAAAATTAATAAACCTATTACCCTTTTGGGGAGGCTACGAATAGAACGTTGTTTTTGAATCATAAATTTTTTCTATAGAGGTCAAATAAACTCATTGCGATTAGCAATATGACATAAATTATCGTTTGTATAATCATTTCTAGTAAATTATCCATAGAACCTGTATGGGAGATTATCCATTGTGATTGGGTAAAACGATCTAAGTTGGGTAATAGCATAGCCAGTAAATTAATGAATCCATAAATAAATGGGTCTATCCAGGATTGAGGGTTATTCAGTGGTCCTTGCGTCATCAATTGCATGGCACCGATACTTCGAGCCAAAATATAAAATCCTAATACGGCACTAAATGCTTGAACGGTATGATGGAAAGTGAGTACACATAATAGGCTTACAGCGATGATAATAAACAATTCACAAAGTAAGGATAGTGTCCATAATCCGACTTGTAGGTAAGGAACAAACAAAAGCAAAGCACTACCAAACAAAATCGCAGTAATAAATGCAATGACCATGAATCCGCTGAATTTGCCCAGAAAATACGTTGCTCGATGTATGGATAAAGATAACCATAAATAAATTGATTTATCATGAAATTCATGTACCATACTGGTGATGACAAACAAGCTCACAACGTACACGGCACTTAAACGTAAAAAAGCGGCTAATAGGCTACTTTGATAAGCAGTTGTTTCAATAACTGTAATTTGCCCTATAAATAGGGCTAATCCAAAACCAGTTAGTAGCCATAAGATAATAACGAAAAAAAAGCGGGTGCGTAGGGCTTCCAGTGTAACTAAAGTAGCCAGGGTGAAAATTTGTTTCATCATTTCATTTATCAGTTATCAGTTATCAGACTGGTTATAATTATAAATTCACAATTCACAATTATCAAAAATAACCATGCTTCATCATTCAAATCCATTTATTTCCCCTAAACATGAACATCGTTGGCTGGGTTTAGTATTAATTACCTTACATATTATACTATGGTGGGATTTTTCAACCTCGAAACCATGGTCTGAACTATGGCTGCGCGTTGTGTTGCTCATTCATTTTGGTGTTTTTATCTTATGGCAACCTTTATGGAGTCGATTTGATTTATACCATCTTCGGGAAATTATTTTACTTGGCATAGTTATTGCTATTTTTATTGTGTTTCCTCATATTTGGTTGATTACCCTTTGGCTTTGCGTGTTGCTTGGTTTAATGGGCGGACGTGATTTAGTCAAACCCCTGGATAAAATGGTCAATATGGCAGCTATCCTTTTTTTGAGTTTAGAATTGTTTATCGTCAATTTGCCTCAATTATTTTTTATAGAAGAAGTGGCTTTACTTTACCAATTTTCTCCAGATATTTGGTTATGGCCCCAATATTTACTTTTAGGTATACCATTCACATTTTTATTTATTTCTACCGATAAAGAGCAAGAACATCGTTATCATGTTGATTTTTTTCATGGTTTAACAGTTTCAATGATCATGATTATTATGGCTTTGGGCAGTTTAGTTATTATATCTCAAGGTAAAACAATCATGCCACTGGCTTTTTTTCAAATGTCTTTGGGATTAATTGTTTTTATTTTAACCGTGAGTTGGTTATGGGTCATTTTTGCAGGGGAACAAGGCGTTGATCCCTTGTGGACACGACATTTATATAACATTGGCAATGCTTTTGAGCAATGGTTAGAGCATCTCGCCCAGCCAAGCAATTATAAGAATTTAACGCCGCAAGAATTTCTACGCGCCGGTTTTGAACAGTTAGCAACAATACCTTGGATATCGGGTATCGCTTGGCATTCCCAGTATGGTGAAGATAATTTTGGTCTTCAAGACCAACAAAAAGTCATTATTATCGTGCAATCTATTGAAATTACGGTTTATGCCCATTATCGTATCAGTGGTACCCATTATTTTCAGATCAAAATATTAATACAGTTATTAGAACATTTTCACCAAGCTAAACGCCGTGAAGCTGCCTTTGCTCAACAGGCACATTTACAAGCCATTCACGAAACAGGGGCTAAATTAACCCATGACATTAAAAACTTGTTACAATCTTTACATGCAATCACATCGGTAATAGAAAGCTACCCTTCGACTAATTTTGGTGAGACCCAACGTCTCCTACAAGGTCAAATGCCTCATTTGACTCAACGTTTAAAGCGTACCTTAGATAAATTACAAAAACCGGCTGAGTTTTCTTATTCACATATCCCGGTAACCTTGTGGTGGGAAAATATAAAAGCGCGTTATCGTAAAAGTAAAATTGACTTTTCCAGCCAATTAGAAAATGAAACGGTTCTTATTCCAGAAGATTTATTTGATAATGTGTCAGAAAATCTTTTACAAAACGCGCTGATGAAACGCAAACGTGAACCTGAATTACAGATCCAGGTGATGCTAGATATTAATAAACGTCGTTTACTGTTGACAGTGTGCGATAATGGTAGTCCGATACAAGCCGAAATTGCTAATCAGTTGCTTACTCAACCTGTACCGTCACGCGACGGATTTGGTATTGGGCTTTATCAAGCTGTTAAACAATTAGCTCATACTGGCTATGCTCTAAACATTATTGAAAATGTAGAAGGTGAGGTGTGTTTTGAATTGGTCAGCACCGAGTGAGTATAATGGTTAATAGTTAATGGTTTATGCCAGATTTTAGAAATCCCGTTTTTTGGAAAAACTCGGGTTATACTTTAAACTGCTTAAATATGGCATGTTACGTAGGGTGGGCAAAGTCTTTTTTTTTTTGCCCACCGACAGTTAAAAAAAGTCATGATAACTGATAACTGATAACTGATACAGGAGTACACAAAAATGCGTGAAGAAATGCTTAAATCCATCTTGAGCGAACTCAATGGTACCTCAGCAGATATACAAGCTTCAGCGACCATTTCTACAGATGGGTTGGTTATGGCTTCCATTCTTTCTAGTGATATGGACGAAGATCGTGTTGGTGCAATGGCAGCCGCCATGCTTTCTTTAGGTGAACGCACCTCACAAGAATTAGGACGAGGTGATTTAGAACAAGTGTTGGTCAAAGGTGCTCAAGGTTATGTATTGATGACCCATGCAGGACCGAATACTGTCGTCACGGTTGTTACAACTGCTTCAGCCAAACTGGGCCTGATCTTTTTGGATGTGAAACGTGCTGCTGATGCCATTAGTAAAATAATGTAAGTATGTGCAGAATCTCAATCAATCAATCCAAAGCGAGGTATCGGGATGGCTAAAAAAGCTTTTTTTATGAAGCGTCTCAATGATCATATTCAATATCTGAAAAAAATGGACGTGGCACTGAAAGGGGAAGAAGATTTTTCGGGGAGCACCCACAAAAACTGTAAATTAGGGCAATGGCTCTATGATGAAGGGCTAACAGAAGTTGGTGCGATGGAAAACAGTAAAGCCAAAGAGGTGTTTGAAAGTTTGCTTGGACCCCACGAGCAATTTCATATTCTGGGTAATGAGGCACTAGACAAAAAACTGGCTGGAGACGAAGCGGGTGCTCAAGCTATTTTCACTCAATTGCATGTACTTTCTAACACGTTGACCAATAAATTATTAGATTTGGATGGGATGAATTAATTGGAAATAGGGGATCGTTTCACAAAACCTGTCAGGTATTCAAGACCTGACAGGTTTTTTTAAATTACTTACTTGGAAATATCGGCATTATCGGCGTTTAATTTTGAACCTAATTTTAAATCCCGATTCCCAATTCCCACTCCTAGATTATTATGAAAAATCAACCTCAGAAATTTATCAATATCGCCGCTTTTGGAATGGACCAACGGACACTAAAAATTCTTGAAATGGTATTTAATGGTCCTGGTAAAGGTGATTATGTCCTGGTTAAAGATATTCAATCTGCCCAAGCGGGTATTTTTGACCTAGATAGTTTAGATGGCCAAAATTTTTGGAAAGAATATCAAAGACTTTATTCACAATTACCCATTATTATCTTATCTCTTGATGATAAAGATATTGCAGGCACGGTTTATGTTAAAAAACCGATTGAAGTTGATAAATTAATCAAATCCCTGAAAAAGCTCAAACTATTGTCGGAGGAAGCACTCTTTTCAAAACCCGTAGAAACAAGTCCTACTCAAGTGACTGATAAATTATCGCAGGGTCCCCGCGATGCTAAATTAGCAATGGAAATCGCCGCCATTGAAGAAGAAGAAATTTTACATCAATATTGCGGCTATGCTCAGGATATTAATCCCGACAAATTTGAAGAAATTGAAAAAGTTTATTATGAACCCAGTCACTATCTACAAAGTTTTTTTGAAAAAGCCGCCGTTGTCAGTCAACAATTTGAAAACGGCGGTATCTTGATTGAAGGTTTGTACATACCGATTGTATTACTCTATCAACAAAATAAAATTTTTTGTACCTGTCAATCAAGTGATAACAAACTACGAACCATGACTTTATTGCCATTGTCACATGGTCATTTACGCATGACAACTTTAAGCGAAACAGAATTGGAAAAGTATATAAGCAAACATCAGCTACTTTCTCAACCGTTAGATAACTTTTTATGGCAAATAGCCCTGTGGACGGCGCGCGGGCGTGTACCTAAAGGGACTGATTTACATAAACCCATCCTGTTATTATATTGGCCCAACTTTACGCGCTTGATTGTCACACCTTATGCTTTAAAAATTTCAGCCCTGTGGATGGAAAATCCTTGCTCATTACTAGAAACCAGTCAAATCTTAGCCATTCCACAACGTTATGTGTTCACCTTTTTTAGTGCTGCTAGTACGCTCAAATTAGCGTTTGTAGATAGACGACTTAAGTCACGCATTTCTTCACGGCAAGCCTCAGACCAAAAGCCTAATGCCAAACGAAGTTTATTCCAACGGTTTTTAGCGCGATTACGTGCTTAACAATGATTAGTTTTCATTATGAAAAGTTATAAACTTATTTTTACAGGTCCCCCTGGTGCAGGTAAAACGACAGCAATCTCAGTACTAAGTGATACGCCTGTGATTGTCACTGAAGCAAAAGCTACCAAGCGTGATCCAAGCCACCAACACAAACAGACTATTACAGTCGGTTTGGATTATGGTATAATTAAACTAAGTAGTCAAGAAAAAATTCATTTGTATGGCACGCCTGGACAAGAACGCTTTGATTTTATGTGGGATATCTTAACGGAAGGAGGAATTGGGCTTATTCTGCTGATAGATAATGTTCGCACTGATCCTTTAGAAGATATGCGCTTTTTTCTAAAAAGCTTTGCCGACTTTATTAAAAAAACCAAAGTCGCCATTGGTGTCACTCGTATGGATATCAGTTCTACACCCAAGATTGTTGACTATCATCAAGCATTAAGCCTTTTTAATCTGAATCCGCCAGTTTTTGATGTTGATGCGCGTTCTAAAAAAGATGTGTCATTGTTAATGCAAGCTTTATTATATTCTTTGGACCCCGGTTTAAATGAAAACTGAAAAAAAGGGTAATTCATTATGCCAAGCAAAGCCTTTTTTCTAATGCGTCTTAATGATCACATTCAATATTTGAAAAAAATTGAAGCAACCTTAGAAGGAAAAGGAGATTTTTACGGTACCCATCATCATGAATGTAAATTAGGGCAATGGCTTTATGGTGAGGGGGCGAATGAAGTGGCTACCCTAGAACAGAGTAGGGAAGCCCAAAAAATTTTTGATAGCTTATTTGAACCCCATGAACAATTTCATACAGTAAGCAAAAAAGCATTGGAAAAAGCCTGTCCCGAAAAAAATGCCAAAATAGCGATAACTGAAATGTATAAATTATCGCAAATTCTCACCCAAAAATTGCTTGCTCTTGATACACTAAAAATTTAAACGCAAGTGAAAATATTTTAGCCTTAAAAAATCAAAACAAGTGAACTTGTTTCAACACCCAATAGGGCTTGAATGTGAATAGCCACAGCAGGAAGCTGTGGTAACTATAACATCATATTAACCAGTACCAATAGTTCGGACAGCAAGAAACGAGATTTTATTTCAGGCCGTTATAATCTGTTTGTGCTAAAATACCAATAATTTAGTTAGTCGGATTGAAGTCTCTTTTAGGAGTAACGAAACAGACTTTTGCTAGTTTTTCAGCTTTGAAACTTCGGTTCAAAGCTATGCGATATTAATTTATTTCATGAGTAGTCATCACAAAAGTTTAAATGGTATCTGCGTGCAGTATACCTACATAGTGAGTTAGAAGAAATTAAACATGTTAAAACAACAAAAAGTATTAAAAAATGGTAGAGTTTCTCAAGAAGAGATAGAAGATATTGTTAGTACGGCATTACAAAGCCTCAAGACCCTCATGGTGGATTACGAGACACCTATTGAGATTCGATTACAGGTTGCACTCAAGATTTTTGAAATTTTTGGAACCTCGGAATTGGTAAATTCTAAAGAAGATTGTGTCAAACGTGTTATTGAAAAAAACGCACACGGCATTGAAACCAATGCCAATCGATTATCACATGTTGAAACACTTTTGGAATTGATTAGCCAACAAAAAAGTCATTTCAATTTCCATCAAGAAACGCTTTCGTCAGGAAAAGTGAGAATAATACCTCATTCTGATGAAAAGTAATTTTTTGATTGACTAATCTTGTTGATTAAAAAATGGTAAAAGCAACCGGTTGGAGTTCAAAACTTTCAGGTTTGCATAAGACAAAGCTAAAACTTTGGACTCCAACTTTACCATTAACTACACTAACACCAAATTATCCCGGTGAACTAACGCCGGATCGTTCACATAACCCAGGATTTTTACAATTTGATGACTAGGATGACCTAAAATTTTTGAGGTTTCCAATGCATTATAATTGACTAAACCATACGCGACTTTTTGCCCCGCCTGGTTAAGGCAAGCAACCATTTCGCCCCGTCCAAATTGACCTTCAGCACGAGTCACTCCAACTGGTAATAGACTTTTACCAGCATGGCGTAATACCTTAACCGCCCCTTCATCTAAGTATAAACGACCACGCATTTTAAGATGCGAAGCAAGCCATTGTTTACGTGCCGCCAGCGGTGCTTGGGCGGGTAATAATAATGTGCCTATCTTTTTCCCAGCGGCAATTTTTAATAATACATCTGGAATACAACCCGATGTTAGCAACGTCGCGGTCCCGGAACGAGCCGCTAAAGTTGCGGCCCTTAGTTTAGTCAACATACCGCCTCGCCCCAATGTACCACCAGTATCACCAGCCATAGCAAATAAACGGGGATCATTTGCATAACCTTCTTCAATCAAAGTCGCCGTCGGATCAATCCGAGGATCACGTTCATATAAACCTGCTTGATCCGTGAGTATCACTAACACATCGGCTTCTATTAGATTAGCCACTAAACCGGCTAACGTGTCATTATCACCAAAGCGAATTTCTTCAATGGCTACTGTGTCGTTTTCATTAACGACCGGCACGACATTTAAATTTATAAGGGTACGTAGGGTACTACGAGCATTGAGATAACGTTGGCGATTGACTAAGTCTTCATGGGTTAACAAAATTTGGGCTGTGTGCAGAGCATGTTTTTGAAAAAATGATTCATAAGCTTGTATCATACCCATTTGCCCAACTGCCGCTGCCGCTTGTAATTGGTACAAAGCTGTGGGGCGTTTTGGAAATTTTAAGCGTTTTATACCTTCTGCAACCGCACCAGAAGACACTAATACTAATTCGACATTGCGTTGATGTAGGGCTACCATTTGTGCCACCCAATTTTTAATAGCCGCTTTATTTAAACCGCGTCCCTCATCTGTCAGCAAGGCACTCCCTATTTTGATCACCCAACGTTGAGATTGTCCAATTTTTTGACGTATATTCATATTTACTAATCTTAATTTAAATATTAATCTTAAATATTAATCATATTCCTATTACCTAGATTAATAAAAATAAGTCAGTAAGACTTGTAATTTCCATAAAAATTACCGTTCAGACACTAGCCAAATGTATCCGACATAATATTAATGAGGAAGCTATGCGCGTACCTGGCTTCCATTTCTCGTTGCCAGGGGGAAGCCTCTATTGGGGAAGGGTCACCTGCCTCTTCTATCTCCACAATTCTCCCTTTATCATTCAATTCGTACACAGCGGCTACGGAAATACCATGCTTGGGCGTAACAAGGCTATAACAGGTATTGATATAAGAAGGTTCCTCAACTACCTTGCCATTTATCAGGGCTGCAACCGCAGCGGCGCACACCTTGCCCTGAGAATTTGCCGCATAAGCAGATTTAGGCATTTTCCCCGCAATACTCGCATCACCAATCACATGCACCTCTTTGTAAAGCTTGGATTCAAATGTTTTTTGATTAACCGGACACCAACCGCTTTTATCCGCCAACCCAGTACGGCGAGCAATTTCCCCTGCTTGCTGTGGTGGAATAACATTGATCACATCACCTTTATATTCTTCAAAATCTGTGAATACCTTCATGTTATACGGTGCTACCCGGTTGACATGACCGTCCATAGAACCGGCGATCCAGGTAATCATACCAGGATAATGTTGTGCCCACCCTTGTTCAAACAAAGCCTGTTTGGAAAACTTATCTTTATAATCCAAAATCAGTATTTTAGATCTGGGCTTATGTTGTTTGAGATAGTAGGCAATCAGCGAAGCCCGTTCATAAGGACCAGGGGGGCACTTAAAAGGGCCTGGTGGTGCAACAATAATGACCACCCCGCCATCTTTCATCGCTTCTAATTGATGCCGCAATAATAAGGTTTGCGGCCCAGCTCGCCAAGCGTGTGGCATTATTTCCACAGCATTGCGATCATAGCCATCAATAGCATTCCAGCGAAAATCTATGCCTGGCGATACGATCAGGCGGTCATACTGAAAATCTTGTCCATTGGCAGTGCGTACATTTTTCTTGACCGGATCAATTTCTGTTACCTGTGCCTGTACTACATTAATGCCGTAACGTGTGCCAAGGGTGCTGTAAGATACTTTAAGCGAATTAATATCGCGCACCCCGCTAATGACTTCGTTGCTCATAGGGCAGGACACATATTGCGCATTTTTTTCAATCAGGGTAACATGAATATTTGGATCAATTAGGCGCAAATACTTGGCTGCTGTGGCACCGCCGTAGCCACCGCCAACTACCACCACGCGCCCGGAACTGCTTCCCAGACCAATCTCATGAAAGCCGGCTAAACCGGCTACTGCCACACTGCTACTAATCACTTTGATAAAGTTTCTACGGGTAATATTCGACATAAAGAAACCTCCACCTTTATTGTTGAGCCGCATAAAATTGGGCCAGTGCTGCCAATTCTTCGTCCGTCAGGAGTGAAAGCGATTCTTTCATCAACTGAGGTTGTGGTTGTTTAAATTCAGATGTATTGACATTTTTCAGATAAATCGTTAGATAATCTGACCACTGACCTCCAATACGGGGCAGGAGGTATTCCGTATATTGTCCATTGCCTAAATGACATCGGACACATTTTTGTTCATGAAGTTCTTTACCGCGTGCGATCATTTTCGGGTCAAGTTGAGAAACAGCCGATACCCACTTCTGTTTTTCAAAGAAAATGGCCATGGCATCAATTTCCGCATCGCTGTAACCCCGTGCAATTCTACCCATAATCGTAGAATAGCGTTCTCCATTTTTATACTGAAGCATGATATTAGATAAATATTCTCTGGGTAGTCCGGCTAGAATTGGCAGACTATCACCGGCACTCGCTCCTGCTGTGCCGTGGCAACCGGCACAAGCATAACTCAACATGCTGGCAGAGCGTTCTGCGGCACTCGCTGCGCCCGCCAATATAGCTACTACAACGAACATAAAGGTACGCATCATCATTACTCCTCACTTAAGTGATTGATTCGTCGGTTTAGCAACTTCAGTATAGGTGACTGTGTCACTTTTTTCACAATGTTCTCCTGTGTTTCTTGCCTTCTCCCGCAGTTCTTCAGCCATTTCTTGGATTGCCGTCAAATCTTGGACCATTTTGCTCCACCCATACCATAGTGCATAATCTGGGTTAGCATGGAAAGCACCCTGAAAAGTTCGCATACGATGTTCCAGGTGCATAAGGAACAGCCTTTGTTCAATGGGACGGGGTGCATCGTGGAACGTCAGCAAGTCAGGAAAAGCATTCGTATAACTTTCTGGTTTATCAAGAATCCCATCCTGATACAAGCTTGCAATAATCAGGATGGCTTCTGCCAACAGGTGATCAGCTTTTTTAATTAATTCGTCGCCTTTAGCCAGTTCACCACTAGCAAATCTTTCAGAATGACACTGGGTACATGTATCTAAAAGTTTCTCCCGTTCTATGTCAAAGGCTTCCTGGGTTAAACGCGCCACGTCAGCGGCTTTGAAAATTTCTAAGCGAGCTGTGGGATTGCCTTCTGTGTCCAAAACACCTAACGCTTGAAGAATGGTTGTTTGATCCTTACGCCATTCCTCATCTTCTGGCAATGGCAAACGCACTGCTAGATATCCCCATGGTGTACGCACCTCGTGGTCGCCGTCCTGCATGTGGCAGGTTTGACATACCGGACCTGAGGCGGTTTTGGGTAACACCCCGCTTTGTTTTAGCAGACCACGCACACCGTGTTTAGAAGTGGAATACATTTCCCACTGAGGATGATCAAAACCCATGTGGCAAGTTTGACATGCTTGGGGTTGCAAGGCTTCAACTTTAGAAAAAGCATGTCGGGTGTGACAAGAATCACAAGCGGCGTGACCATAGCCTGAGCCTTCTGCTTTCAGCTTTGCGACTTCTTCAGGCGATTTTTCACCTATCTTATGACAACTTCCACAACCTCTGCTACCTTTAGTTAATGCCATCGGTAACATGTGGGTGGTGGGCATGGCCTTCATAGCAGCCCAACTGATAGCGTGTTTGCCACGCCGAAATTGGGCGACTTGCTCCTCATGGCACTTAGCACAAGTAGACGGTTGCGGCAGTTTAGCCTTTTCACTGTCTTTTGAAGAGGTGTGTTCAAGTCCGTGGCAATGTGCACAGGTAATGCCTTCACTACTGTGTTTACTAAATTTCCAATCCATGACTACATTGGGGGTGGCTCGTTTGTGGCAATTCAAACATTTAATATTCCCCACATTTTCAGCACGTAATCCTGCCGGCGCAAGGCCTAGCGCGGCGAAAATAAACACCATCATTAGTCCTGCTTTCATTATTTACTCCTGTATTTTCTGTCAATATAGTAGGGACAAGTCTTTTAACATTTTTTAGAATCAGTATAAATCCGATTTTTTTCACAAATCGGATTTATTGAAGTGTTATGAGGGCGAACACGTCGCTTCGCCCTACAATTATAATTCTGTACAAAAATCTATTAGTTCTATAATAAATGACACTTCCTGTCGCACCTTAAAATCTACCCAGTATGTGCTATCTGAATAATTAAGGCAAGGGACATGCACAATATCTTGATTGGAATCATAAGCCATTTCACAACCGCTGTCATTATTATAAATAGTAGTAAGATAATCACTCGTTATTCTTTAATAAATCAATGAATTGACAATATTCAGGATGACAACTCAGTATAATGACTTCCTCATCACGCCATTCACCAAGCACTCGACGAAGAGCCATTTTATTATAAATACACTCGTCATAAATGCCAGGGCGGTGTATATGCCCATGAATTAATTGGTAAACACCATATTTTTCAAGAACTGCCCTGACTGCTTCTGTCGTGACATCCATCATGTATTTAGTCGTCATTTGTGTCCTAGCTTGACTAATCGTTCGAGTTTGTGTAGCCAGTTTGCGCCGCTCCGCCAAGGGCTGTTCAAGAAAATGCCGCTGCCAACTGGGATTACGCATTTGGCGACGAAATGATTGATAATCTGTATCCAATGTACAAAGCGTATCACCGTGCATAAGCAAAGTAGGTTTCGCATATAAATCCATAACATAAGGATCTTCAATAAACTGACAACCGGTGGTTTTCAAAAAATCTGAGCCGAGCAAAAAATCCCGATTGCCGTGCATAATAAAGACAGGGATACCACTCTGAGTTAAGTTATGTAAAGCCGCCAGCACTGGCTTATAAGCGGGTTCATCATTATCATCCCCTAACCAAACTTCAAAAAGATCACCTAAAATATATAAAGCATCAGCTTGCCGAGCGCGTCCAGCTAAAAAGTCTAAACATAGCTCAATAAAAAAAGGCTTCTTGGAATCAAGATGTAAATCAGCAATAAATAATGTTTCTGGCATAACGGTATTTTTTTCATCTATTCGTTGTGTTGGTGGTAAGCCAAACCTGACAGATTTTTAAAATCTGACAGCTTTAGTTTGTGACTTTAATTCTCATTCCTTACGGCAACTCAAAAATCTGTATTGATTGCTCTTTTTTAGCACAGCGTTTAGGTTGCTTTTTCTTTTTCATTTTATCTGTAACAGTTACAAGCTGTTTATCATTCAGCCAAGCGACTCCTTCAACATTACAATAAATCAGCTTACCTTCCTATCCATATTTGCGCCGACTCTTGTGAAACGACGACTAAACTGGAATCTTTCAAATTCATCCCAGCATAATCAATAAACTTAACTGAGTTGGGTAATTGAACAGAGGCAACAGATAACAATTTCATCGACAAATATCTACATGTGGACATAAAATGTATACATTTCAACATTGTGGACTAGGGAGTATCAACCCTTTATCCCCTCGCTTGCACTTGGGGTTACTTTTTTTCAAC
>Ga0164310_10000071_pt1 | contig 47738 bp, 51 predicted proteins | sample GuaBasSedimGuay1_FD_121795 | JGI IMG/M metagenome (GOLD analysis project Ga0164310, IMG submission 121795) | Subseafloor sediment microbial communities from Guaymas Basin, Gulf of California, Mexico - Guay1, Core 4569-9, 0-3 cm | ecosystem: Environmental > Aquatic > Marine > Hydrothermal vents... | reverse complement strand
GGGCTCAAAACTCAAGATCTTCATCATTGTTTCAGGAGGCTCGGTGATATCATTGCCCTCTACGTCCATAGTCCCCTGCTAGAATTTAACCGTAACTGATTAATAGTAGCGGAGTGGGAGGTATAGCGGGGGGTTCCTCCTTGTACGTTGGAGTTCCCCGGGGGCTACCCGTTTTGAACCACCAACCTCAGGGTTATGAGCCACCCGCCCAGCTGTCTGCGGGCTACCAGGCTACCCCACCCCGCTAATATTACTATTGTAGGAACTACTGATATAAATTTTACGGCTGGGTGGAGGCCGTAATCCACCTTCTGTTTGTACGGGAGATTAGACTATGCGCCCCTACGGGCTTGCACCCCCACGGGGAACCCTCGTTTCACCGCGAGACGGGTATACTCCGCGGTTCTGCCGCTTCACCGACATCCACCTGCCTCCTTTACGTTTCTGTAGGGTTCCCTACCCCTCTCGGGGTACCTTACGGCGTGGATAGATGGGTGGGTGGAATTTCCTCAGCCCCATACGGGCCGGACTCCCGCGCCTCCTCCCAGCCGTTCGGCCAAGGCATAGGTACTGTTACGTCGGTCAGACTAGGGTTAGGGCTATCGGGCTTTTGGGAGCGGTGGGCTGAACCGGTTACCCGGCGTACACCCCCGCCCCATCAAGCGGGTCTTTTACCCGGGCCCTCTCCCTCCAGGCAATCCGCCCTTGCGAGCGGAGGCACCTGGAGGATGGCCGCCTATTTTTGGGGGCTGCTTCGGGCTTAGATGCTTTCAGCCCTTATCAGCATGCAGCTTGGCTACCCGGCCTGCCCTGTCGGACAGCCGGTCACCATAGGCTGCGGCATCTCGTTCCTTTCGTACTAGAGATGCCTTCCCCTCAGGCGGCCAGCACCCCCGGTAGGGAGAAACCGAACTGGCTCGCGACGTTCTGAACCCAGCTCACGTTCCTCTTTAATGGGCGAACATCCCCACCCTTGGGGGCTGCTGCACCCCCAGGATGAGGAGTGCCGACGACGGAGAAGCAAGCTGCGGGGTCGATGGGGACTCTCGCCCGCAACAGCTCTGTTACCCCTGGGGTAACTTTTCTGTCGTACCCGGCCCTCACCAGGAGGGCACGAGTGTTCGCTAGACCAGGCTTTCGCCTTTGGAACCCACGCTTTTAGGGTTCCAATCAGGCGGGCTTTTGGTCTTGCCCTTCACGGTGGGTTTCTGTCCCACCTAAGCCCACCTTTGGGCGCCCCTGATGCCTTTTCAGGGGCGTGCCACCCCAGCCAAACTGCCCACCAAGCCCTGTCCGGGGTCTCCCCCGTTAGTGGAATAGTCGTGGAAGGACGGTGTTTCACCGGCGCTTCACAGGCCCCCGAAAGGACCTGAACATCGCTCCCGTCTACGCTACGCATCCACGACTATTCCACAAGGCCAGGCTGCAGTAAAGCTCCACAGGGACTTCTCTCCCCGCCGGGGGGTCTCGGACTATTCACCGAGACGTGGGTTCACCGGCACCCGGGTGGGGACAGCGGGGACCTCGTTGATCCATTCATGCACGTCGATTTTTAATCGACAAGGCATATGGCTACCTTAAGAGAGTCAGAGTTACTCCCGGCTTTTACCGGCCCTTCGCCCGGTTGGAACCGGGTTTCAGGTACCGGCATTGGCCAGGATTCAACCCCCGTACACACCCTTTCGGGCTAGCGGGGATCTATGTTTTTGTTAAACAGTCGGGCCCCCCCTGTCACTGCGGCCTGCCGCCCCGGGGTTGTTAGCCCCAAGGCTGCAGGCATCCCTTCTCCCGAAGTTACGGGACTAGTTTGCCGATTTCCCTCACCCGGGTTACGCCGACAGGCCTTGGGCTGCTCACCCAGGGCACCTGTGTCGGTTCTGGGTACCGTCACGGGGGATCCTTCCCAGCCTCCTTTTCAAGGGCTCCCGGCGTCGACCGAAACACCCTATACGGGCGTCCCATCCTGCCTTCAGCCGCTTCTCTCCATTACGGAACTCCGCGGCCTTCGACAGTTGGACGGGGCGACGGCCCCGCTCGGCCTAGCCGGAAGCGTCAGAGGCTGGGCCTGCGTTACCGCGAGCGTACCCCCGTGGCGCCGGAATATTAACCGGCTTCCCTTTCGGTGGCGACCTGTTAGGTGCCACCTTAGGACGGGCTAACTGCCGGCTGACGAAGCAGTGCCGGCAAACCCTTGCCCTTCCGGCCGCCGAGATTCTCACTCGGCTTGGCTGCTACTACCGCCGGGATCTTCAACCCATACCGGTCCACCAGCCCTCACGAGCTGGCTTCTGCCCGGTATGGGCGCCCCCCTACCCGGTGCTACCGCACCGCCGGGGTATCGGCAGCTGGTTTTAGCCCCGCCCATTTTCGGGGCCTCCCTCCTCGGCGGGTGAGCTTTTACGCACTCTTTAAAGGATGGCTGCTTCTAAGCCTACCTCCCCGCTGTCTAAGGAGGGAGACGCCCTTTGGATTTCGGCACTTAACCAGCATTTAGGGGCCTTAACCCCGGTCTGGGTTGTTCCCCTCTCGGCACGGGAGCTTCCCCCCCGTGCCCTACTCCCCGCTTCTACGGAGAGGGCGCATTCGGAGTTCGAGAGGGTAGCGAGGCTTAACGCCCCTAACTACCCAATCGGTGCTCTACCGCGCCCTCCTCCTCAGCGGAGGCCAGCCTGCGGGCTGCTTCGGGGGGAACCAGCTATCACCGGGCTAGATTGGTCTTTTGCCCCTACTCCCAGGTCATGGGAGCGATTTGCACCTCAGCACCCCTACGGTCCTCCACTGGGCGGTTTAGCCCAGCTTCGACCTGCCCAGGAGTAGATCGCCCGGCTTCTGGTTTCGTGCACGTGACTTACGCGCTTTCACACGCTGCCCCTCACCACACCTTGGAAGGTGCGGCTGCGGGCATTCGATTTCTCTACGCCTCCGGGGGTGACCCCCTTAGGCTCGCCACGTGCACGAACTCCCCGGCCCGTGTTTCAAGACGTACGCTGCGACCCCGATCATCCCCCCTCGAGGAGGATGTTACCATCCCCCCCTTCGGGGGGACTCACTTCTTTCGAGCCGCAGCTCCTATAGCCACCTGGTTTCAGGCTCTTTTCACCCCTATTCCTAGGTGCTTTTCAGCTTTCCCTCACGGTACTTAGTTCGCTATCGGTCTCAGGACGTGTTTAGTTTTGGAGGCTGGTGGCCCCCGTATTCCCACGGGAATCCCAACCCATGGTACTCGGGATGCAGCCGGGATCTGACTTGATTGCGCCTACGGGGCTTTCACCCTCTATGGCGGGACGTTCCAGTCCACTTCGGCTTCTCAAGTCAGACCCCATATGGCTGCATCCGAAACTCCACATCCGCATCCAGTTGCCTGGATGCGTTCGGTTTGAACTGTGCCGTTTTCCCTCGCCGGTACTCACGGCATCCCGTTTGGTTTCTCTTCCTGCCCGTACTAAGATGTTTCAGTTCCGGGCGTTCGCCTTCGGGATACCATAAACGGTATCCCGAATTCCAGGGGTTTGCCCCTGGAGGGAGGTCCCATTCGGCGACGGCCGGATCTAAGCCTGTATGCGGCTACCCGGCCCTTACTGCAGCTTACCGCAGCCTTCGTCGCCGCCTGAGCCGAGCCATCCACCAGGTGGCGTCTGCAGCCCAGGCCCTAGCCTGACCTTTGACGCAGTACCTATGCCTTGGCCTTCACCGAACCATAATCAGGTTCTCGGCCTCGGCCTTAAACCCTGACGGTTTAAGGCTTCATATGTAATAGTAGCATAGCAGTCTAAGCCCCCCTTAGGAGGCGGCAGGATTATTGGGAGGTGATCCAGCCGCAGGTTCCCCTACGGCTACCTTGTTACGACTTACCCGCCCTTGCAGGGCTAAAGCTCGACCCAGCCTGCAGGCCTTACGGCCCCGACTGAGCCTCGCCCTAGCCCCGCTCGGGTGGGTTGACGGGCGGTGTGTACAAGGGGCAGGGACGTATTCACCGCGCGATGGCGACGCGCGGTTACTAGGGATTCCAGGTTCACGAGGGCGAGTTGCAGCCCTCGATCCCAACTACGACGGGGTTTAAGGGATTTGCTTCCCCTCTCGGGGTCGCATCCCGTTGTCCCCGCCATTGCAGCTCGCGTGTGGCCCGGGGGATTAGGGGCATACTGACCTGCCGTCGCCCCCACCTTCCTCCGGCTTTTCGCCGGCAGTCCCCCTAGTTATGCCCAGCCTCCCTTTCGGGAGCTGCTGGCAACTAGGGGCGGGGATCTCGCTCGTTGCCTGACTTAACAGGACATCTCACGACACGAGCTGGCGACGGCCATGCACCACCCCTCAGCTCGTCTGGTAAGGTCTTCAGCCTGACCTTCATCCTGCTGTCGCCCCCGGTAAGGTTCCCGGCGTTGAATCCAATTGAACCGCAAGCATTCACCCCTTGTGGTGCCCCCCCGTCAATTTCTTTAAGTTTCAGCCTTGCGGCCGTACTCCTCAGGCGGCAGGTTTAACGCCTTCGCTTCGACACCGGATGAACACATAGGTTCATCCGGCATCTAACCTGCATCGTTTACGGCTGGGACTACCCGGGTATCTAATCCGGTTCGATCCCCCAGCTTTCGTCCCTCACCGTCGGGCGTGTCCTAGCCGGACGCCTTCGCCACTGGTGGTCCTCCCGGGATCTACGGATTTTACCCCTCCCCCGGGAATTCCTCCGGCTCCTTCCACCCCCTAGCCCAGTAGTATCCGCAGCAGTCCAGCGGTTTTCCGCTGGATTTAACTGCGGACTTACTGGGCGGGCTACGGACGCTTTAGGCCCAATAAGCGTGGGAACCCCTCGGGGAGCTGGTTTTACCGCGGCGGCTGGCACCAGCCTTACCCTCCCCTTTCTACACCGGGTCTTTTACACCCGGCGACAGCCACCCTTAACGGGTGGCACTCGGGCTCCCTCCGTCGCGCTTTCGCGCATTGCGGAATGTCCCCGCCTGCTGCGCCCCGTAGGGCCCGGCCCCTTGTCTCAGTGGCCGACTCCGGGCTCCTGCTCCCACAGCCCGTACCGGTCGTAGGCTTGGTGGGCCGTTACCCCACCAACTACCTGATCGGCCGCCGTCCCATCCTCGGGCGTGGCCGAGGGGATGGCCTCGGCTACTTTCGGCGCACCAGCCTTCCAGCTTGGTGCGCCTATCCCTGATTAGCCTCAGTTTCCCGAGGTTATCAGGGTCCCGAGGGTAGGTTGACGGCGTATTACTGAGCCGTCCGCCACCAGGGGACCCCTCCCCTGGTAGACTTGCATGGCTTAGGCGGAGCCCGATAGGGGTTCCCTCCGGCAGAATCAACCGGAATCTTCCTGCCGCCTTTCCCTGGGGGCTTAGACTGCTTCAAACACGAGGATAACTGCTCGTGTTTACATCTATGTACCTGTAGGTGGAGGAGAGGGACTCATTAACGGTCAGGACAAATCCTTCATAGTTTTAGTCCCTCTACCGGGAACCTACAGGCAGTACTATATAGTGTGTTAGGATGTTAATAAATCTTTAGGGGTAATAGTTTAAAATTTCTACACCTATATATTCTTCGGGGGCCCGTGGCGCAACCAGGGAGCGCGACGGCTTTGCAATCATAGACTGAAAAGCCGTAGGTTGCGGGTTCAAATCCCGCCGTGCCCAGGCGCGGAAGGTCCATTCCCCCATATTCCTATTTTAGCGACAATATTCATAGTTTGAACGGTTAGAAAAATAGTCTTGAGACGTTTGTTGAGGAATACTATGCGGGAATAGCATAAAGGGCCGGGAGCGGGATTTGAACCCGCCTCGAGGGCTTTCCGCCGGGCGGCCACAGGCTTCTGGCTGTGTCCCCAGGCTAACCAGGCTACCCCATCGGGCTTTGTATCCCGGCCGCCCTCCCGGCATGTTAGTGCGGTGGCCGGGATTTGAACCCGGGTCTGGGGCGTGGCAGGCCCCCATCCTACCAGGCTAGACTACCACCGCTTTAGTGGGCCGGGAGGGAGTTGAACCCTCGACCTCCGCCTCGTCAGGACGGCGTCATACCGCTAGACTACCGGCCCCTATTCTAAGTGGACCGGGAGGGATTTGAACCCTCGACCTCCGCGATTTTGTATGTTATATGCCAACGCGACGCGCTCCCAGGCTGCGCTACCGGCCCACTTATAATATCTTCACGACTCATTTATCTATTTTTCCCTATCCTTCTTCGCGTATGGGTTGACTTGTTTTGCCACTTGTATCTTCTCCACTTGGACGTTTTTCCATAGCCACATGAGGCGCAAACTTTTTTTCTAACATGGAATGACCTCCTGCCGCATCTTCTACATACTATATGTGTTTTCCCCTTGGATTTTTTACCCATAGATGGAGTTCCCTTCAAGTTTCTCACCTCACTGTTTTACGGGTGTTATCGATACAACATTATCTCCTCTTACTATTAGGCTCCCAAGCCTTCTCGTATCTGTTTTTTCTGTTTCTGGGTCGTGTATTATTTCCTCACATTCATCTAAGACAAGATTTAGATATTTATCGTAGGATCTGAGTATTCCGCGCACCCACATCCCTGGCTTTAGGATTACGAAGACGGTTTGGTTTATATTTTTCTCTAGAAGGTCTAGTGGTGTGGCCATCTGCATTCTTGTTTCAAGGTTTAAAGCCCTCTGAACTTATTAAATGTTTCTATTAAGATCAAAAAGATAATTTTTTAAGGTTGAAACGGGTGAAGACTTTAGGTGATTACTGAGTGAGCATATTCTCAAAGGTATTTGGACGAAGAGAGCGAAAGGGAGAGGAAGCCGTGGAAGAGTATATCGAAGAGGAGCCCATTGTTGAGGAAGAGGAGACTCTAAGTTTGTCCTCGATGGTCCCCGAGGATGTCATTATAATTAAGCCATTCAGCCTAACGAGTATAAGCGATGTGGACATAGCAATTGAAGAAGTAAAGAAAGGAAACATACTTCTAGTAAACATAGATACACTTGCAGAGAAAAGTGTTGAAGATTTGAAAAGAGCTATCTCCCATTTAAGATCAAGGGTCGAAACTCTTGGTGGTAAAGCAGCTTCAATTAAACGGTCTAGGTATCCACCGATAATAGTTACTCCGCCTTTCGTTGATATATGGAGGAGAGGGAAAAAGTCTACTTAAGCCTGATCCTCTCCATGTTATATGGAACTAAAACCTGGGCTCTACCTTTATATAGCCTTTGAATTCCTCTTTTTAACTCTTCAGCCTTATGTTCCTCCCCATGTACGATAAGCACCTTGGAAGGTTTAGGATGAACTACGGTTGCATAGGAATATAATTGCACACGGTCTGCATGACCTGAAAAGCCCTCGATATTATGCACAGTACACTCCACCTCAACTTCGTGCCCAGACGGTATTGTAACCTTCTTTATACCTCGTTGCAACTTACGGCCTACCGTCCCTGGGGCCTGGTAGCTTACTAGAATCACTGAATTTTTAGGATCAGGAGCTAAGCATCTAAAGTAGTAAAGTACGGGACCTCCAGAGAGCATTCCAGAGGGAGAGATTATAATACACTCATCTTTAACTTTGACTATTTCCTCTCTCTCGTCCTGTCTATGGATTGGTGTGAATATGTCAGGTGAAAATATCGGCTGGTCAGCTCCTAGAACCTTAGATTTTATTCGTCTAGAGAGATGGTCGGGGTACGCTGTATGGATAGACGTTGCTTCGTAGATCATTCCATCTACATATACTGGAACCCTCTTTATCATATTAGACTCGAAAGCGTTCTCTATGGTAAGCATAACTTCTTGGGCTCTTCCAACCGATAATGCTGGGATTAAAACTTTTCCGTTATTGTTTAGAGTCTCTTTAACTATCTCAATTAGCTTCTTCTCAGCGTACTGTAGGGGGGGCTTGTTATCTTGGAAGCCTCCATATGTACTTTCGATTATTAGCGCGTCTAGTCTTGGAAACTTGCATTCAGCCCGGTCAAGTAGTCTAGAGTTTCTGAATCTGAAGTCCCCAGTATATAACAAGGAGAAAGCCCCCTGACTAATTGAAAGATGAGCTAGCGAGGAGCCGAGAATATGGCCACTGTTATAAAGTGTTAATTTCACATCAGGACTAATATCGACAGGTTCTCCGTAACCTATCGTAATTGTATGATCGAACACTCGTGTTATGTCTCTCATTGAAAAGTATGGATATCCTCCTTCTCTACCTATTAGTCTATACATGTCTAAAAGGATTAGGACTATTAGGTCTCTAGTGGACTCAGTGCAGTATATTGGGCCATCATAACCGTATTTGTAAAGTAACGGTAGAGCTCCACAGTGATCTAGATGCGCATGAGTTACAACTATTCCATTTAAAGTATCAAGGTCAAATTCAGGTACATTGAAGTATGGAAAGGGAGGGCCGCTTGGGTTTAATCCGCAATCTAGAAGTATGGAACTTTCCCCGGTCTGTAGAAGTATACAGCTCCTACCAACCTCCCTCGCACCTCCAAGAAAAGTTAGTGTGACAAACTTGCCTAGGTTCATACGTCTAGAATAAACTTTGCTTGACATCTTACGTCTTAGTCTTGTTCTTTTATATGCCCTATTAATGTATTGCCTGCGAATTGCCCGAGTTAGCGAGGAGTCTATCGTCGGGATACGTAAGGGTATAGGTCTCCACCCAGTCGATTTAAGGATAGAATTTATAACTGCTCCCGCCTTCCCCACCACATGTCCTGTTCTCTTTGCAACGATGAAAACTTCTCCGATCTTGTCTATAAAATGGAGTTCTTTCACCTCTGCTTCTGCGGGAACTATCTCTAGAATTTTCTTCTGAGCCTCTTCCTTTGGCATTAAAGCATTCCTATCAGCTCTCACGATTATACGTTTTTTCACTTTTCTTGCAAGTTCCGCAATTATATCTTTATTTTCGAGGAAATCCGAAATATTTACTATTTCAACGACAGGGAAAGGTCCCTCGAAGTATATTCGCTTAACTTCACCGTATTCTGATACTATCTTCTTAAGTTCCTCTTTTAGGCTTGCTGAGCTTATCAGGCTTTTATCAGCTATATTCCTACACCCCTTCAATCAGCTTTTGAATCTCCTCTCTAGGTAGGAATCTGACACCTTTTTTGTCTACAACTGTTAAATCTATACCATCTCCAGTAGCTGAGTCTCTACTTAATGCAGATTTCATAGCTTTAACGGCTAGAAGAAGGCCATCTTCGACTCTGATTTTTTCGTCGTAGCCACTGTCTAAAACCGAGATAGCTAGCGGAGATCCTGAACCTGTTGCGAAATAGTCCTCTTCTGAAACCATACCGAATGGGTCAACATTAAAGATGTGGCCGCCTACATAGTCTAAGCCAGCTACAATAAGTTGAGATATTAGTAAGTATGGACGAACGGAGAATAATATTATGCCCATGAACTCTGCCACTGTTTTAACCATTGGTGGCTTTTCTAACTCAAGGCTATAGAGCGACACTTCTGCCTTAGTCCATTCAACAAGTTTCTGCCCATCAGCTACAAGACCAGATATAGTTGCTACTATTCTATCAGATACTTTAAGGGTTTTGACAGCAGCCTTGCTGGCAACATAGGTTCCAGTAGTGGCTCTCTTATCTGAGGCAATTACGACTCCATCGACGCATCTGACACCTAGTGTTGTTGTTCCCTTAAGTTTTTCTACACTTTCCTTAATACTTTCAAGGTTGAACCGATCGGTCAAATAAAACACCGTTTTGTATTAATAGTAAGCTACAAGCTATTTCAGAACATGGCAGATTTTAAATGTTTCCTAATTATGCAATGGTTTGATGAAAACTCTTGTCAGTGCTGAACTGACCAAGGTAGGAGAGAAATTCATACACGCGGGTATGGCAAACGTCTGCAAGAAATGCAGGCTAAAAAAGGTATGTATGGGGAATTTAAAGATAGGAAGAATCTACAAGATAGTCAAAATTTACGACAAGATCTTTCCATGCGAGATTTACGGTAGCGTTAAGCTCGCAGAGGTTGAACCCGCTCCCCTTTTAATAGCATACCCCTCATCTAAGGTTATATCAAATGCATTAATGACCTATTCGCAAATCCCGTGCGATATATCAGACTGTGAATATTTCGGCTACTGCGGCAAAGTTAGAGGTCTGAAGGAGGGGGATAAATTTAAGATAGTTAAGGTCGCCATAGAGAAAATCCGCTGTAGGAAAGGATACGATTTGAAGTTGTTAGAGGTTCAACCTATTGTATAATGCTCTACATATCTTACTTCAGATATCTCTTTCAAGTATCTCGACACTAGATTCACAGCCAGATGTTTGAGACTTTGTAGTTCCCCGTCTCTTTGAATGAGTTCGTATGGTATATCTGCGATTATAACGTTGTTTTTAATCTTGACCCTTATCGGGTAGTTAAATACGTGATTTAAGACTGCTTCGGCCTTCTCCTCTTCGGTTCTAAGGATTCTGTGTAGTGTTATCTTATACTTGATCTTTTTCGATGCCAGAGGATGGTTAAAGTCCACTCTCACCCTACCCCCACTCACTGAGTCTATCCTACCTTCTCTTCCATCTATAACTATTTTCTCTCCAACTCTCACCGTTATCCCTCTCTTTTCCAGCCTTCGAGCAAGGATCGTCTTTATATTCCTAGGATCTCTCTCCCCGAACGCTTCATTAGGCTGTAAAACCCCTTCTTTAGTTTCCCCAGGCTTCATTCCAACAAATAGCTTCTCAATATTTCTATGAAGCCACCCTGCACCTAGAATAAGGAGTGCGGGCCCGTATCTTTGAGACTCGTCGTATATACCATATTCCTTAGCATCCTGTTCTACTGTTGTCTTATAAATCTCTCCAGTATCGCCTATCCCCAGCGTATAATCAACAAGTAAGAAGTCGCCATATGAAGCAGCCTCCTCAACTGGGGTTTCTGGTTCTTTCTGAGTCTGCCCAGATAGCTTTGCCTGATCCTCCATCAAAACACCTGCTCTATATATTAACCATCGGGATATGTTTAAACTCAAAGCCAACCTTTAAAACTTGTGAAATTACAAGTCAAACGTAGCAGGGTTAGATGCTTAAGAGATTGGGTTAGGAAAGTAATAAAGGTGTATGGTTTAAAGTTAAATGACAGAATTTCTCAGGTATTCATGATAGATTGTGAAACTCTTAGTTTAATGGTCAAACTAGCAAACATTAATCCAGGACAAGATGTGGTATTAGAGATTGGTGGAGGGATTGGAAATCTCAGCATGTTTATTTTACATTGTAATCCCAAGAATTTGAAGATAATTGAGGTAGACGAATCACTAACCTTAGTACTTAGACAGCTCTTTCACCATTTAAACAACGTTAGTATCTTGAACGCGGACTTTCTATCGTTAAAACCCCAAAAATGCGACGTCATCGTTGCTAATCCCCCATACCACGTAGCTTCCCACATAGTTCTAAAGCTAATAGAATACAAGTTTAGAAGGGCTGTATTAACATTCCAATACGAATTTGCCAGAAGACTGACAGCGAAAGCAGGGAAAAAGGAGTATGGAAGCTTATCTGTCTTAGCACAGATACATTTCAATATCAAATCCGATAGAAGAGTTAACAAAGCAAGTTTCTACCCCCCACCTAAAGTAGACTCCAAAATAATTGTTTTCGAGCCTAAAAAAATTAGCGATCAGAAGCATACTACTCTCCTACACGATTTACTACCTTTACTATTCGCTGAACGAAGGAGAAAGCTTAAGAATGCTATGAGGACAGCGCTTCGCATATTAAAGTATAAAAGAAAACATATACAAAAGGTAGCACAGTTGCTGGACGATATGGGTTTTTCAGATTTAAGGCCGGACTGCCTTACCCCGGAAGATTATGTAATACTTAGCAAGGAGGTGGTGGCTGAAGTTGAGAATCAAGTATAGAGAGATGATATTTTGGATCCCGGACGGCGTATACCCCCCTGCAGAGGATAGTTTCCTACTGGCGGAGGCGATAAAAGATGCTAGAGGGGATAAAGCGCTAGATGTAGGGACCGGCTGTGGAATACAGGCTATAATACTATCAAAGAACTGTAAACGTGTTGTAGCGACTGACATTGATAGTAAGTGCAAGGCCGCAGTAATTATAAACTCGATTCTTAATAATGTGAGTCCTCCAGAATTCAGGCTTGGCGATCTCTATGAACCATTAGAGCCTGATGAAAAGTTTGATATCATAGTGTTCAATCCTCCATATTTGAAAGAGGAGTACAAAGTAAGTATACCTGAAAGCCGCTGGTGGAGTGGAGGGAAAAATGGGAGGACCATAGTTAGAAGGTTTATTAAAGGTCTAAGAAATTTCCTAAGCCCAGATGGAGAAGCATATCTTGTTATTAATGACAACCCTCCACTTGAAGAAACTTTGAAAATGATCAGGGAAGAACGGCTTAATCGGAAAGTCATTAATGAGGTGAAAGTTGCTTTCGATAAGATTTACGTATTAAGACTGAGTTTAGATTACACGCAATGTTTTCCTTAGCTTTTTAGCCATTCTATAATGCTCCCTACACAGTGGTATTCTCTTGTAATTTCCCTTAAGCTTAAGACCTAACTGTTGAATTATAGGCAGATAGTTACGTGAGACCTCTTTAGCTGCTTTATTATTGCAACCAGCTATCCCGCATTCTCCCAACTTTTCTTTATCCTCCCCCGTCATGTGAACACATGTTTCTTATCAACTGTAGAATTTTAAATCTATCATTCTTAGCATTAATAGCCAAAATGGAACCCTGGAATCAAATCATGCAAGAAGTTGCTGAGGGTCTATGGAAAGCATTCACAAAACTTGGAATTGACATAGATGTGCCAACTATACTGAACAACATTACAGAACCCACAGATTCAAGATACGGGGACTTATCAAGTATTCTATGTTTTAAGCTATTTGGGAAAGACGCGAAGGACATGGCTTCTAAAGTGGTTTCAAAGATCGAAAAGATAAGCTATATCTATAAAATAGAGGCTGTAGGCGGCTTTATCAATTTCAGAATTAACTGGAAGGACTATTCAAGGTATGTGATAAGATTAGCCATGGACAAAAACTATGGTAAACTTGACATTGGAAGAGGGAAAACTGTAGTAGTCGATTTTTCATCCCCGAATGTTGCAAGGCCCTTCATGGTTTCGCATCTTAGATCCACAGTTATAGGACAGGCTTTAATCAATCTATACAGGTATCTGGGGTATAAATGTGTCGGAATTAACTATTTAGGAGACTGGGGAACATCATTCGGGAAATTACTAGCTGCATATAGAAGATGGGGGGATGAGAGGAAAGTTAAGAATAACCCTATTGAAGAGCTTTTCAATCTATATGTTAGATTTCACAGGGAGTTAGATTCAGATCCAAGCCTCGAGGTTGAAGCTAGAGAATGGTTAAAAAAGCTTGAGATGGGTGATGAAGAAGCAATCCGTTTATGGAAATGGTTCAGACAAGAAAGTATACACGAATTCTCCAGAATATATGACATTTTGAATGTAGAATTCGACTTAATAGAAGGCGAATCTGAATTTGTAGAGAAGGGAAAGGAGATAGTACAATACGCAATAAGTAAAGGTATAGCTTCTAAGGATCCAGATGGGTCTATAGTCGTTAAACTTGAAGATTACGGATTACCCAATCTTATTATAATGAAATCAGACGGGACCACCCTATACCAGACGAGGGATCTGGCAGCCGCCTTAAGTAGGTATGAAAGGTTTAAGTTTCACAGAATGCTGTACGTGGTAGGAAGAGAGCAGAACACATATTTTAAACAGCTTTTCCAAACATTAAAGCTACTCGGCTATGACTGGTCTGACAAATGCAGGCATGTAAGCTTTGGGCTTCTTACAATTCAGGGGTTGAAAATGGCAACTAGATACGGAAGGATAGTTAGGGTAAAAGACATTCTAAACGCAGCATTTGAAAAAGCTGAATCGGTAGTAAGAGAGAAAAATCCGAGTTTAAGTGACGAAGAGAAGAAAGCTGTAGCTAGGGCAGTAAGCATAGGGGCATTAAAATTCTCACAGCTAAACGCCAATAGAGAGGAAAATATTACATTTACAATAGACAAAGCTATAGACTTCAAAGGTGATACAGGCCCATACATACAGTATGCTTACGCAAGGAGTTGCAAGATACTGAAAAGGTCGGGTTACAACTTTAGGATCGAAGATGCTGATTTCAGAGAGTTTAGCGAAGATCCGGAGCGGAGTATTGTTAAACTAATAGCTCAATTTCCCACGGTTCTTAAAGGCGTCTCTGAGACATATGATGTACATCTACTTGCGAGATACATATTAGATCTTGCGAAAAGGTTTACTATTTTCTATGATACGAAGCCTGTACTAAGAGAAAAGAATATAGGAATAAGAAATGCAAGACTGGTATTGGTTAACGCCACCTCCAACGTGCTGAAGAGTGGACTGAGTATACTTGGGATTGAAGCGCCTGAAACGATTTAAAAGAAGGCTGAGATTTCAATGCGGCCGGCGGGATTCGAACCCGCGACCTCTGGCTATCCCCCATGGTCGGGGGGCCAGAATCCTACCAGACTAGACCACGGCCGCATACCACTATCTAGTAAATGTGGTGATGATTATAAATACTACGGGTATGCCTGCGAGAATTAGAAGTATGTTTCTAAGGATGTGAGGATCCACATTAATGATAGGTGCAAGTAACTCGGGCAGAAGGAATACCAGGATTACGTACAAGAATAGGGCAAACAGTATTCTCCCCTCACCACTGGCCTTGCTCATTCTAAACACCACTTACTACCCCATATCCTATTAAACGGAATCTCCCCCCAATATTTCGGGAAATGGCTACTCTTTGCCCTATCTCGACACATGCAGGAATAGTAAGCAAGAGCTCTGCCTTACCACCTTTCACCTTTGTAACCCTCGCAGAAGTTGTTGCAGTGCCTATGTTCAAGACTAAAACTTCGTTGTCCCTGATAGGCTCCACTTTCTTTTCCTCCCTCAGCCCTATTACTGTTTCCATCAGGTGTACTTCGAGTTCTATCGATGAAACAGCGGGTGGGAGTTTTCCGGCAAGACCTACTACGGAGCCCCTTAACGCATCGGCCTTGGTGAGACTTGGATCTAATTCTGTGCCAACGGCTATAAGGCCCCCGGGTCCAGCCTCTTCTAGACTTGTTTTTTCGCTCATTAAGGATACAACACGTGTTGTTAATGGCTGGTAAGTATTTCCCCTTCTTATTCCGGGAAGTATCTCTATTTCATCACCCAATTTAAGCTTCCCGTGAAGTAAGGCTCCTCCTATTACTCCCCCCTTTAGATCTTCTATGGGCGTACCCGGTTTGTTAACATCGAAAGATCTCGAAACAAACATTTTAGGCGGTTTAGAAAGGTCACGTTCGGGAACTTTAAATTTTTTCACCATTTCATGAATTAACACATCTATATTAGCTTTATGTAAGGCTGAAACTGGTATTATCGGCGGTATCTCATGCCAGCCATCTTCTAAAAACTTAACAATCTGGTTATAATTCTCTAAAGCTTTATCGTCATCGACTAGCTCTATCTTGTTTTGAACCACAACTATGTCTTTAACACCCATTATTTTAAGGGCCAATAGATGCTCTCGTGTTTGAGGTTGGGGACACGGTTCATTAGCGGCTATAACCATTATAGCAGCATCCATTATCGTTGACCCTGCAAGCATGACTGCCATCAGCGCATCATGCCCGGGACAGTCAACAAGGGACACAAGCCTGACAAGTTCCGTTGGAGATCCATCTATCGGACATTTCTTTTGGGTTGTATAGCACTCTGGTTCGTTACAATTTTTACATCTTCTAAACTCCGCGTTCGCGTACCCAAGCTTTATTGTGATGCCCCGAGTTAGTTCCTCACTATGTCTTTCAGGCCATATTCCAGTAAGTGCTTGGACGAGTGTTGACTTTCCATGATCTACGTGGCCTGCGGTTCCAATGTTCATTTCAGGCTGTCTCGGACGGCTCATCTTTGCTCTCCTTCTCCTCAACTATTGGTTTTTTACCCCACTCAACGATTTTAAGATTAAGCTGTTTGATGTCTGGCGAAACAGTATTTCCTCTAATGAGTTTTCTCCTTCTAACTCCCTTTTCACGTGGTCTATATCCAGGCCCTTTGCTTAGCAAGACTCTTTTTCTTCCTGGGCCCATTATGCTCGGATGCATGGGAAAGCCGTCTTTGTCCGTTCCCCCAGTGATTTGGAATTTGTACCCCTTGAACCCGATGAGCTCACCTGGTATGAGATCTCCTATCCTTCTCCCATATAGGTTTCTTGCTTCATCCTCGTTTATTACTATGTGATATGTTCTTCTTGTTTTTGGGTCTCCTATGTCAAGTATGATTTCGGGCATCTGCCGTCTCCTCTCAATTATAATAGTTGGGAACATATTAAGTTTAGGCTATCTTGCGTACCATTTTCCATATTTCTTTTAGAAGTTTTTTCTCCTCGGGTGAAAGGTTGTTTTCAAGGTATTCTCTTTGCTCAGGAGTCAAAATTAAAGGGATTAGACTATATAGGATGCTTTTTTCATGTATGTTGCGGCCTACGACGCCACCTTCTATGGATACTGCTACCTCCATGCCTTTTTCTGCTATGGGTAGTTTATTACCTTTGTCTTGGATTTCTAAGACTTTACCTACTATTTTGCCACTTTCTGACAGTAGCTTTGAGCCTGGTATGAGTTTTCCCTCAAGTATTTTTACTCCTACTATCGCTGGCTTACTTCTTCTAAAAATGTAGCCTGGGAGTACTTCTATCTTGCATGGATAGGATATTTGTTGGAGTATCTTCATCTCCTTTTTCGTCCGCATCTCAGTAGTATACTCTTCTATTTTCTCGATTAGTTGATAGATTATGTTGTCAGTGAATATTTTTACACCGTACTTTTCTGCTTCTTCTAGAGCTTTAGGGTGCACCTTAACGTTAAAGCCTAATACACAACCGTAAAGGGGGTCTATGCGTTTTGAGACGCTTGCCTCAAAGATATCATTTTCACTTATATCTCCTATATCCGCCTTTCTTACCTTAAGATCCATGCGTTTCAAAGTTGAGATTATGGCTTCAAGAGATCCAAGAGTGTCTGCCTTGATAATAAAACCTTCTTTCTCAGATTTTATAAGTATCTCACCAAGTTCTTCTTGGACTTGTTTCTTTAGTTTCTCCACGTCATCCTTGCTTAACGCGACATACAAGGGGCTTCCTGCAACTACATTTTCTATATTGGGAGCAGCTATTTTAACGCCAGCCGCGCATACTGCTTTATCAATCGGGATAAATTTCTCTCTCGGTGCTCTCATTTCGTCTAAAGGTTGTGGTCTGAATATTCCCCTAACATAGGTAACTATAGGTCCTTCCTTTCCTCCTACTACCAGAGTATCTCCCTTTCTAAGTATTCCATCGTATATTATGGCGTCCATGGTAATACCTAAGCCCGGTGTTTCTTTCACCTCTAATACTGTTCCAATAGCAGCTTCTGAAGTTATTTCTAATCGGTCTAACATGTATCTTTGAGCCATACCCAGAAGAACAGCCAACAGATCCGGGACGCCCTCCCCTGTAATAGCACTTACTGGGACGATCGGCCTTTCGATTTTGAAATCTCTGACTCGGTCATATCTTTCAGCTTGGATTCCATATTGAGATAACTGTGCAACAATATCATAGGTTCTTGTTTCAAGTTGATCTATAACTCTACCTTCCTGGGCTTTAATGGATTCGAGAAAGGTCCTGCCGGAAACGCTTTTCCACCCAGGCAGCCTGTCTATCTTATTAAGCGCGATAACGAAAGGCGTATTTCTACTCTTCAGTATTTCGATTGACTCGACAGTTTGGGGCTGAATACCTGGTCCTACATCTATAACTAGAATTGCAATGTCGGCGACAGATCCGCCCCTCCTTCTAAGGTTTGTAAATGCCTCATGGCCTGGGAGGTCTATGAATATGAGTCCTTCTATATCTAGCCTCGGAAATTTGAATTTTTCAAGTATAGGCTTACATATCTCTTCTAGAACTCTGAGAGGGATCTCGGAACAGCCTATGTGCTGGGTTATCATGCCAGGCTCCTTGTAAACAACCCTTGTCTTCCTAATGTAGTCTAGTAAAGTAGTTTTTCCAGAGTCTACGTGGCCTAGTACTGCGACTATCGGCGCTCTGTATTTTTTCATAGTTTACACTCTCGCATCTTAATTATCTTAGGTTACCCTGCCTTTAGTTTTCTGACCCACTTAACTTTTTTAGGACTTCTCTTTAGTTTTAACATGTTTTTCCTACATTTTGATGAGCAAAAGTGGAGGATAGTCCCATCTGTCTTTATATAGGTGACCCCATATCCGGGACGTATGTTTTTCCCACAGAATGAACACTTCTTAGCATGAATCATTTTACTACCTCGGCTTTAGCTTTTTAGCCTCTGTCTCGGTCTCCATCAATATTAGTATGTCACCTTCTTTAACTGGGCCCTTAACATTCCTGGTTAGAACTCTACCCTTATTTTCACCTTCCAAAAGCTTTACCCTTACCTGCGTGATGTCACCTGCTATTCCCATTCTTCCTATAATCTCTATCACTTCGGCGTAGCATCCACCGTCCTCGGGCATTAAGATTCACCGGGCTTTCCCAACTGGTCTATTATCGCTTTCATGAGACCTTCGGCATCTTTAGGGTCTATAATTGCCGCCGAAGATGCTGCCACGTCTATTCCAGCTGCTTCGCCCAGCTTTTTCTTACTGGGGACATATACCATTGGGATCCCTTTCTCTTTACAAAGTAGAGGTATGTGCGCTACGATCTCCTTAGGATTTACATCCTCAGCAACAATGACAAGCTTTGCTAGACCTCTCTCTATGGCCTTGGTCGTCTCGTTCACTCCTTTCTTTACCTTACCTCCGGTGGTTCTAGCCATCTCAACGCATTCGTATACTTTTTCTACTAATTCCTCTGGTATCTTACCCTCTTCTGACATTTTCATCCCTCATCCAATTTTAGATCGGGATCAGCTAACCTAGTGTTTATGGTTATTAAAAAATTTAATAGTAGCCTATATTCGGATCTTACGTTGCTTAACCCACTGTAGAAGTTCGCCGGTAATAACAAATTTTGCATTCCTAAGCCCTCTTAAATCAGCCGAGTCTGTTAGAAACATTGCAAGCTTTAGTTCATATTTGAGTCTATCTAATAGTTTTATTATCTCTTTATACCCTTTAACTGCTGCTTTTAGAATTGGAAGCGCCAAACCGGCGTAGGATGATCCTAATGCGATTACCTTAGCCACATCCAGTCCATTCCTTATCCCTCCCGATCCTATGACTGGTATGTTAACAGCGTTGACTACTTCTAACACGGATGCAGCTGTTGGTATCCCCCAAGATGAGAATGTTTTCGCTGCTTCAGCTTGAAGCTCTTTTCCATGCTTGTCAGCACGGATCCCCTCTACAACTGCCCAGTTCGTTCCTCCACGCCCAGCAATATCTATCATAGAAACGCCTAAACTTTCAACTATTTTAGCAACTTCCCCGGGTATACCAAAACCCACCTCCTTGACTATAACAGGAACCTCTACATATTCGACAACTCTTCTTATAGAGTCAGCTGCTAATCTGAAGTGTGGTTCACCCTCAGGTTGGATGGCCTCTTGGAGGGGGTTAAGGTGAACCGCTAAGGCATCAGCATCTAATAGTTCAACAGCCGCCTTTGCCCTTTCAGGTCCGTCGGCATGGTTTATAGTATCTACCCCTATATTTGAAATGACAGGAACCGAAGGCGCTATGTCACGTACAATTCTGTAAGTATTAAGAAGAGATTTATCACGGAGCGCAGCCCGTATACTCCCAACTTCCACCGGAACTCTTGATCTCTCCGCTGCTTCTGCAATATTTTTGTTTAAACGTTCCACGGAGGGATGGCCCCCCGTCATCCCTTCAATTATTATAGGAGCACTTATCTCATAACCTAAAAAGGAGGTTGAAATATCAATGCTACCAAAATCTACGTCTGGAAGAGGATTATGGATGAGATGAACGTACTCGAGCCAGGTACTACCATGTTCTACCTTGTTCTTGAGGCATATTTCTATATGGCTTGTTTTCCTATCCGAGATTTCCAATGTTACTTACCTTAACAAAATCGCAGATAGATATCCCACAACGTTTAGGATGTCGCCTGTTACTTCTGCACTTGTCGAGTATTTGAGGGCTTCTGCTTTTCGTGCACCAAGCTTCTTCGCCGCTACGATCGTGGCGATGGTTGGCCCATAACCGCACATTGAAATGTTGTACATTTTTACTGAGTTATACAACTGCTCCTCGTCCATGGCAGTTATGCTTCTTATAATGCGTGAATCTTTTTCTTTAGCTGAAGATAGCGGTTCATAATGAGTAAGGTCGGTCGACGCCACAATGACATAGTTTTCAAAGCTGGATAATACTTTAGAAATCGCTGTACCAACTGTTCTACTGGTTTCAAACGATTGGTCCATCATGCAAATAGGTACAATGCTAAAGTTTGAGCCATAAAGATACTGGAGAAATGGCAGTTGAACCTCTATTGAATGCTCGTAAATGTGAGCTTGATAATCAGGCTTTACACCCAGCTGGTTTGCTATGTTTATGGCTACTTTATTATTTATCTTAACCTCACCTAGAGGTGTTTCCCATGAGCCATCAGTCATTATCGATATGGGTTCCCCCATTCCGGTGTGGTTAGGACCTATAACGACAGCTATTTTTATTGTACCATCCATGGCAAGCCTTGAATATCCCATAGCAGCTACACGGCCGGAATACACATAACCAGCGTGAGGAGAGATCACCCCAATAATCCTTCTCTCGCCATGAGGGTTGACTCTGGGCACCATGCCGTATGATCTAATGAAGCAATCCTCAATTATCTCTCTAAGCTTAATCGCATCCGCTGGATAGAACATTCCGGCTACTGCCGGTGGTCTTTTCATTTTAAACTCCTGTAATCTCTGTTATAAAGTCCTCGTATCCTACTCCTAGGTCGCCGTCTTCTGGTATTTCTCCTCGTTCTCTTAAAACTTGTCTTGCCAGAAGCCAGTATATTAATGCAAGAGCCTTCTTACCCTTGTTGTTACATGGTATTGCGAAATCTACGAAGTACAAAGTGTTATCTAGGTCCACGAGGGATATTATAGGTATTCCGAGTTCTATAGCCTCGATATGGGCTTGTCTGTCCACCTTTGGATCTGAAAGAATTACAGTTTCTGGTTCTTTATAGCTTGGAGATGAGGGGTTAGTCATTACGCCAGGCAGTATTCGTCCGACTACTGTAGGTATTCTTGTAAATTCTCCGAACCTCTTTACGGGCTTAAAACCATATATCCTAGATGATACTGCTAGTACTCTTTCAGGCTCATGACGTGCTATAAATTTAGCTGCGACCCTTATTCTTTCGTCCGTTTTCTCTACATCGATGACTGCTAGCCCGTCCTGCCTTATCTTATAAACGTATCTTTTCATGTCTTTTGTCCTAATTTTTGTCCCAATATGGACTCCTGCTGCTAGATAGACTGACTTATCTATAAGGAGTTCCCTGTCACCCTCGGATTCCACATTATTCACCCCGCTTGAAGTATTCTAGTTGTTCATCTATTAGATCAACATGGCCGAGGAACATTCTCCTGCAACAATATCTATTAATTCCAAGAATATCCAGGGCTTCCCCAGGAGTTTTACCCTCCTTTACTAGCTTAGTATATTTCTCGTACTTATCCCCGATTACTGCACCACATGTATAGCAACGAACTGGGAACAGGAGGTACCACCTACTTATCTATGGCTAGTGAAGGTTAATAATTTAATCTATTAGTGCCGGGGGTGGGATTTCTGGGCCACCAGGATGTTCATCTCTGGACTGTGAACCCACGACAACTCGGTCTTCAGCCGAGCGCTCTTGGTCTGCAACTCCCAGACTGAGCTACCCCGGCACCTAATAATAAATACCCCTCCCTTATAAATTTAAATCCATCATATTAAACCCCTGTATCTTAATATCGACAAAACATAATGAACAGCCTCCTCCATCCTAATAGTTTCTACTTCCTGACCCGGCACGAAGTTTACCAGTACGTCCATAAGTTGGGTATCCCTTTCGGATAGAATGTCTTTCAGCCCTCTGTACGGTCCACCAAAGACTATTGCAATCTTACTATTCTTCTCAAACCTAGTAAGTCTAATATCTTCCCCGTACCGAGAAGTTCCTATAATGTAGTATCCTCGTGATTTAAGCTTTTTAAGGAGGTACTTTAACGGTTTGGAGAAGTAGAACACCTCATAGCCATAATACTCCTTGGGAGCTGTCTTACTGACTATAATTTTCTTGCTGAGATCTGCAAGATATATTTTTAACCCTTTCATGTATGCCTTGGTTTTTTTAAGTTTGTAGGTAGCCCTTCCATCCGAACAGACGACATAGTCGCCTTTATCCTCTAAAACTTGAACATATCTGTATCTTCCATTTGATTTGAGATGATGACGTGTTTTAAGCGGTTCTATCACACCTATGTATCTAAGATCAGAATCTATTGGGAATGCGTATCGCCTAAGATAGGGGGGTGTATTGATGTATTTTAGGACTTTTACTATGAACCTGCCTAGGGCATGGGAATCAAAGTTAGGGTCTCGATCATAGTATACTCCTATTTGCCTAATTGCGAATGTCGATATGACCCTGGCGATAGTGCCTATCTTATATATTCTAAGCATTAAGTTCTTCTCGTCAGCCGTAAAAGTTGATGGGATAAGGATCATAGTATCCATGGAGACGGTTCCCCACATATTTAGACTTTTAAAATCCTATTAGTGCGGCCGCCGGGATTTGAACCCGGGTCTCCGGCTTTCCTCTACATATCGGAAGGCCGGTATCCTATCTGTCTTAAATCCAGGCTAGACTACGGCCGCACGATGCGGGGGGCGGGATTTGAACCCGCGAACCCCTTAGGGACAAGGTCCTGAGCCTTGCGCCTTTGACCAGGCTTGGCTACCCCCGCTATTAGTGCTCCGGGCGGGATTTGAACCCGCGTTAGCGGCTCGAAAGGCCGCTGTGCTTTAGGCCTTAGTTGACCTGGCTACACTACCGGAGCATAGCCTATTCTTATTAGTCCTCCAGTCACATTTATACTTTTCCTAAAATAAATTTGAGGTTACTCTTTAAACCGCTTCAATGTTCTATATACTGTTATGTGCTTGGAGCCGGATGCTAGCATCTCAATGGCTTGTACGGCGGGAATTATATCTTCAAGCCTCCCTATAATAGCCACGGTATGACCATAAACTGATATGTAGGCGCCAGTTTCCTCTTCTATGAATTGTCTCGCACTTCCTTCGCTTCCTATTATTCTACCCCTTATTCTTTTAAGGGCATTCTTCGTCTTTCCGTACTGCCTTAAATCAATGATTCGAAGGGCGTAGTCATCATTCAATAGTAGTAAGGATTTTTCTGGGTTAAATCCTCTTGCAATAGCAGCTATCACTGATTTTAATTTTAGTGGGATTGTTGGGTCTGTGTTCCGTTCTTGGTACACTTTTACTTCGCCTGTTTTACTATTCACTTTGATCTTGACGCCAGCTATGCTTTCTATTTTTCTTTTCGTCTCTCCATTTTTTCCTATTAAAACAGGGACTCTTGATACAGGTATTTTTAGTGTGAGTATGGGTTCAATAGAATTCTTCCTCCTCAAGGAATTCCCTCTCGATGTACCCTTTCTCTATGAGCCATTCTACCTGGTCTCTTCGATATTTAACGACAATATCCGCTTTATCAGGCTCGAAGTCCCATATCGATACTAAGACCACGTTTCCCGGTTTTATCCAGTGTCTTCTACCTCTCAATTTGCCCCTTACTCTTGCAATTCTATAGTTTCCATCAGCGCATTTCACCTTGAACCTAGCTTTGCCTAGTGGCTCAAGCACTACAGCAAAAATTTCCCCTTCAGCTGGAAGTAAATCTTGCATTTCTTCGTCCAACGATGTTACGATGGTCTTCTTCTTTGGCATTTTAACCACCTATTCTTGGAACGGGACTTATAGCACCGCAGACATGGCATTTTAGCATGATTATCCTATCCTTTTTTTCTAAAACCGTATCAGGTTTTCCACAAACTGGACAAAAAACATAAAGCTTAGCGTATTTCTCTATTTTCTGCTGTATTAGTTTTCTTTTAACCTTCCTTGACAGGATAAGCTTCTCCCCTCTTAGGATGTAAGGTGCCCCGACCTCCCTTGATATAAACAGGCCTAAATGGGAATAATTTCTATTGAACTTATCTGCTATATCTTTGAAATTTAGTATGTGAGTCTGGTTTCCGAAAATCTCAACTTTCACAGTTGGCATTGTAAATCTAGAGTGCTCTTCAACAACCCTGGGTAGGTTGGCCCTAGCTCTCTTAAGGAGTTTGAGATACACTTCCCTGCTCATAGGCATCAGCTGAAGTAATTCTATACTTTCTATCCCCATCCACATATAATAAACCTTCCTCAGCCAGATCGTCTAGAGCTTGCCTGATCAACGTTCTTGATATTTTAGTTTTCGTTTCTAATTCTTCTAAGGTTACACCGTCAGGATATTTATTTGTTATTTCTTCCAAAAGTCTATCTTTAAGACTATCAAACCTGTCTTTAAGCTTTTTTGTAGCCCAAGATGTTGATATATACTTAAGCTTTAAACGCAGTATTTCTAATCTCCTCACTGTGATCCAGTTAGGATCTTCGACTCTAATAACAAGAGTGGGGGTCACATATAGATTTTCGTCTCGCATTCTCACCTTACCTATAACGTCCAAAATGGTTCCGGTTTGGTATACTTCCCCCTCGGAGCTTAAGAGCATGTTCACACTATCATGCCATGCTTTAACATCAATTACACCTGTTGTATCGTCTAATGTAACGAATGCGTATGTTTCGTCAGGATTAATGTATGAATTGACGACAACCCCCATTATTCTGACAAGGTTTGTTGAGATTCCTGTTTTAAGCCTGAACAGCCTGATACCGTTAACGGTAACCTCTTCAAACCTTCCAGCGTATATATCGGAAATTCTGACTTTGATGGCTGATGACACAGTTGATTATATAGGGGAGAAAATAAAAATGGTTTGGAGAGGGTCTCTCAGTTCTTATGCGTCAATGACCGAGAGATAGGTGTATAGTATCTCGTCTACTTTATCTTCTGAAGGTGGGAATAACCCAGCACTTGGGATTCTAGGTCTTGTACTTACAGGTTTCTCTCTGGATGAGATTAGGTTTTTAGACCGTACTCCTGTGACCACAAGCAACACTTTCAGTTTTCCTTGTAGGTCTTCTACTACATCTGCACCCCATTTTATCGATGCAGTGCTTAGCATTTTCTTTTTCACGATGTCAGCTATCTTTGACACCTCGCTTAGTTGAAGGTCTGGTCCGCCCTTGACGACGATTAATGCGCCTGTAGCTCCTGTTAGGTCTATTTCGAGGAGAGGGTTGTTTAGAGCCATGTTAACTGCGTCTTCAACCCTATTCCGCCCTTCTGCGTATCCAACGCAGATCGCTGCAACATCCCCATTAGACATAAGCGCCCTTACATCTGCAAAGTCAACGTTCAACAGAGATGGCTTCATTATAATTTCTGTTATTCCTTTGACCATGATTGCAAGGGTTGATGTTCCTACGTACAAGGCTTTTTCTAGAGGTAATATGCCAGCTACCTCGTTTAACCTTTCATTTGATATTATCGCCACTGTATCGGCGTAGTTTCGCAACCTCTCCAATCCTTGAAGAGCTATTTTCATCTTATGAGTCCCTTCTGTTTCAAAGGGAAGCGTGACTACACCAATCACAATAGCTCCCTTTTTCTTAGCTATTTCTGCAATAACAGGTCCGGCACCTGTCCCTGTGCCGCCTCCAAGCCCGTACGTTATAAACACCATTTCCGCGTCTCCGAGCATCTCTTCAATTTTATTTTCGTCTCTTCTAGCACAAGCCTCTCCTACTTCGGGATAGCCGCCTGTGCCACGGCCTTTAGTGAGATCTTTACCTATGAGGATTTTTTTATCAGCAATGATTCTATTGAGATGGGACTCGTCTGTATTTACGGCTATACACTCAGCTCCTTGTATTCCCATCTTCATTAAGGCTGTTATAGTATTACATCCTGCCCCGCCAACTCCTATTACCTTGATCAGGTCGCTGTTCACTGGGTATTTCTTAGAAGAGGATGGTGTATCAAAGGACCTAAGATACTCTTCTATCGAAAGATATTTGCCAGCATTGGAGAAATTCGAATTTGAATACTTGAACATTTTCTACACCTAATCTATACTTCCATAATCACCTGTTGCTCATTCAAATTAGCCAGTTCCCCCTGCCTTTTCTTTATTAGAAGTATAAGGAGTCTAATTGCATCCCTTATAAATTCACTTGTGGAGGCATATCCCTCCTCCTCTATAGCCTGTTTCATAGCTAGGTATAGTGAATCTGGAATGACGAATGAAACTACAGCCATTTTTGACCCCACAAGTTTATTCGTTTCTAGGTCTATAAAAGTGGAAGAGAACGTTAAATTTAAGATAGAAGAAGAGATTTGTAGCAACAATTATTATATTTTTGACAAGAAATATAGATTCAATATTACACTTAAGACTCCGATAATGACCTGAAGTTCGTTAAGATATCGGAACATATAGAATGCGCACCTTAAAATCTGTATACAAATGATTTTCCCATTGGATAAGAGAGTATTACATAGAACTTCCACTGGACTATTGAGTACCAATTGCCTCGTATTCGATGTTAACTTCTTTAAAAATAGCCTCACCATATGTGACCTTGGAGGTGACTTGAAACGATCAAAAGACATAGATTCATCCCAAACTCTACAGACGAAATTGTTAAGCAAATGCTAGCTGAGGTAGAAGCAGAGAGCATCGAATATCTGTTTTCCGATATTCCAGAATCTCACCTTATTGAACCAAAAAACTTTGAAGGATTGGAAGAGCTAAATGCTGTCAACTTATTGAAGAATATATTGGGCGTTAACGTGTCCATACTTAAGTATAGATCATTCCTTGGTTCGGGAGTTTGGTGCCATTATGTTCCTGCTGTAGTTGATGAGATAGCTGGAAGAGAAGAGTTTTACACGTCCTACACGCCATACCAGCCAGAAATATCCCAGGGTGCTCTACAGGCGTTATTTGAATATCAGTCTCTGATATGTGAACTTACCGGGATGGATGTAGCAAACTGTTCAATGTATGACTGGGCGACTGCATTGGCTGAAGCAGCTCTAATGTCCGTGAGGGTAACTGGAAAGAAAAAGATTGTTATACCAAGGGCAATGCATCCAAATAGACTGTTGGTGCTTAGAAGCTACTTGAGACCATTGGACGCCAAGATTAGGGTGTTCGGCTATTCTGAGGATGACGGGCAGATTAATATAAGTGAATTAGAGGAGATAGCGCATGATGCGGCTATGGTTTACGTTGAACAGCCGTCATTTTTCGGTGTTATAGAAACCATGTTAGAATCTGCATCTGATATAGCTCATAAAGCAGGGGCGCTCTATGTAGTAGGTGTAAATCCTATATCTCTTGCCGTTATTAAGCCTCCCGGAGAGTATGGAGCCGACATAGTAGTCGGGGAGGGTCAGCCGCTGGGTAGCTACCCAAATTATGGTGGTCCCCTGATAGGGATATTTGCGTGCAAAGGAGACAAGAAGTTAATATGGCAGATGCCTGGAAGGATAATAGGTGCTACCTATGAGGTTGACGGGGAAATTAGGGGCTATGTTATGACACTACAAACGAGAGAACAGCATATTAGGAAAGAAAGAGCTACAAGCAACATCTGTACAAATACTGCTTTAAACGCGATAAGGGCAGCCATATACATTGCTCTTCTAGGCAGTGAAGGTCTGTTGCAGGTGGCTCTCAAATGTATGGAAAATAGGAGATATCTGATGAAAAGGATTAGTGAAATCGAACATTATGAGATTCCTTTTCACCAAAGCCCACATTTCAACGAATTCGTTGTCAGATGTAAAAGTTTGGAGATCTCAGAGGTGAATAAGAGGCTTCTAAAATATGGAATAATAGGAGGTTTAGACATTTCAAACTATTTCAGGGAACTTGGAAACTGCATGATCGTAGCGACTACCGAAATTCATACGAGAGATGACTTGGATCACTTCGTAGAAGCGTTAGATAAGGTGGTCAAAAATGAGGATTGAATATAGACAGAGCAGGTGGAGAAACGCTAGAGAATTTCTAGAACCACTCATCTTTGAACTTAAAGACGAAAAACCTACGGAGATTCCACCTATAGAAGAGCTACCGGAGAATGTAAGGAGAAAACATATTTCCATCCCAAATCTTTCAGAGCCTGAAGTAGTGAGACATTACGTTAGGCTTAGCAAAATGAACTATGGAATTGACGATGGCCCCTACTGGCTTGGCTCGTGTACTATGAAGTATAATCCTAAGGTATGTGAGGTTGTAGCCTCGTGGGATGAGGTTAAATGGGTTCATCCGGATCAGCCTATCGATACCGTGCAGGGATGTCTAAAGTTGATGTACGAGTTATCTAACCTCCTAAGAATGATAACAGATCTTGACAAATTCAGTTTTCAACCAATGGCCGGTGCTCATGGGGAATACACGGGCTGTCTCATTATTAGAAAGTACCATGAAGATCGTGGAGAGGAAAGAGACGAAATCATTATTCCAGACTCTGCTCACGGTACTAATTTTGCAAGTGCTGCAATGGCGGGATTTAAGGTCATTAGAATACCTGCCTATAAAGATGGAACAATAGATATCGAAGCTTTAGAGTCTGCAATATCCGATAAAACAGCAGGGATGATGGTTACTAATCCAAATACACTTGGTATATATGAGGATAAATTAGATGTTATTTCAAATATGATTCACGAAGCAGGAGGACTCATGTATTATGACGGCGCAAACTTTAACGCTCTGATAGGTAGAGTAAGCTTGAAGAAAATGGGCATAGACATAGCTCATCTAAATCTACATAAAACATTTGCCACACCACACGGTGCGGGGGGACCAGGGGCTGGAGCTATAGGTGTCGTCGAGAAGCTCTACGAGTATTTACCTGTCCCTGTGGTGGAGTATGATGGGAAAAAGTATTATCTGCGATACGACCTTCCAAGAACTGTTGGGAAGGTCTCAGGATATTATGGAAATTTCTCCGTATTGGTTAAGGCTTACCTCTATCTTATAATGCTCGGATGGGAGGGCCTAGAGGCTGTTTCAGGTATATCTGTTCTTAACTCTAACTATGCATATGTAAAGGCTTCCAAAATAGAAGGTTTAAAGCCTGAATATGGAGAAAACAAGATTAGAAAACATGAGTTCGTTCTAAGCAGCGCCGAGCTATTCAGGAAAAAAGGTATTAGAGCTGGAGACATAGCAAAGAGGCTTATGGACTATGGTTACCATCCCCCCACGATCTATTTCCCACCAATCGTCAAGGAAGCATTAATGTTTGAACCCACCGAGACAGAGAGCAAGAGTGAAATAGACGGATATATAGAAGCCTTAAAGCGAATTGTGAACGAGGACCCAGAAATATTGAAAAATGCACCATATAACACAGCTATAGGAAGACTTGACGAGGTGAGAGCCGTTAAAGACATGATTTTAAGCTGGAAAATGATGAAAGAGGGAAGTAGCCCCGGCCGGATTCGAAATCGCCGATAAACTCTCCGGCGTCGACGGGTCCAAAGCCCGCCATGCTTGGCCACTACACCACGGGGCTACCTAAGACATTAATATCCAACCCTTAAAATAATACTTTCGTAGTATAGAAAACAACGATTACAGACAAAAATAGCTCAATTAACCAAAGTGACAAAACAAGTTTCAACTCAGTAAGCCTGAACCGTTTGAGCAAAATGCTTATAAGCGATTTGTATCTCGGGGGATAAATTATACCACCTTCACCGTGCTCGGCGTGGCCATACTCTTTGACCTTAAATGAGACTCGAAATTTTACAACAAAATCAAATAGATGGGGGATAAAGAGTAGAAAGAGAGGAATATGTAAACCATTAACCATCGCAAATGCGGCCGTAAACCCTCCCATAGCAAACGTGCCACTATTTCCAGGAAATATTTTAGCTGGATAGAAGTTATAATAGAGAAATCCGATACAGGAAGCCAGTAGGATGAGGTGTGGAAACGCAAAGACGACGCCATGCAACTGCATAGCTATGATAAACAGGGCAATATTCACTATGGAAGATAATCCAGCCTCTAGGCCGTTAAATCCAGCAACCATGTTTGATGCGTTCACTACAAATATACCAAGAAGTATAGAGCCAACCGGATACAGACATCTTGGTATGATATGAGGTAGACCTACTATACTAACCGAGCTTAGACTTATCGGCGAAAAGGCGACGCCTGTAACCACAATTTTACCAAGAGGACCTATAGGTATTATATCGTCTATGAGACCTATGAAGCTGCATATGGCTCCTATGTAACATGCTAAAAGTATCTTATGGCTGTATCCGAATATTTGCATATATACAAGCGCCCCTACTATGGAGGAGACTGAAATAGCAATTCCGCCTGGCGAGGGGACTTTGACTTGTATGGGTTTATGTAAGTCTGGAAGTACCCTTCCCGCATTTAATAATACCTCTTTAGAGTAGTAGGTTAACAGAAGTGATAGTAGAACTGTGGCGAGGAAGATTGAAATTAGTAATACTAACATCTGACAACAAATAAAAGTAGAAGATATTAATAATTGTGTTGGTATGATACTGGTGGCTGAGATCTCATCTTTTATAGCTACTTTACTCATGATTGAAGCCTTTAGACGTTTAGCCCTGAAACTGAGAATCGTAGCTACCGATTATCACAAGCCTGACAGGCCAGAAGTCCCAAATCTAGCGGGGATACCATTAACCGCTGGTCTTGTTCTAAGCTACACATTGTTTTATATACTTGGTAATAAGGTCTTCCTACCAATAGCTTTATCTACAATCTTAGGTGGCTTCATAGGTCTTTTCGATGACATAGCCGATTTACCCCCCGCTGGCAAAGTTGCGTTTGGAATTATCCCATCAATTCCGCTGATAGCTTCGCACATACTACTCCCTAGACCTCTAATTCCATTTATAGGTAGAACAAGGCTAACCCTAGCCTACTATCCTGGCGTGATGATTTATACTACCGTGATGATAAACGCGGTAAACATGATAGATTCTTTAAACGGCTTAATGCCTGGTGTAGTTCTTATCTCGATGGTGTCAATGGTTTTAAGTAGCTCCATAACCGGCATGCCGAATGCGACAAACATAGGAATTGCCACTATTCCTCCTCTACTTGCGTATTATCTTTATAATCGATATCCGTCAAAGGTTTTTGGGGGGAATGTGGCCTCAATGGCTATAGGTTCTACTCTTGCAAGCCTAGCGTTGGTAGGGAGGGTTGAGGTGCCAGGCGTAGTCTCAATTTTACCGATAGCGATAAATGGCTATTGTATTCTTGCAAGTACCGGTTTAAAAGGTAGGAATGCTCTCAAAACTAGACCCGTAATCGTAACTGAAGGACGACTCAGGGCTAACCCATCGCAAGATGCAACTGTTACCTTGATTTCTATGTTATGTAGGGAAAAAGCCAAATCAGAGTTAACGATAATATTAGAGATATATGCTCTAATGGCTTTATCAGGTTTTCTAGCTATAATTACAGCATTTTTATGTTTGGGGTGAGAATATGCGTGACATTTATCCTATAATATTTCTGACAATGGCGTTCTGGCTGGCTTTAATGGGGGATTTCCTGTTTATAAGATTGTTCATCGTACCCCTTTCATATAATGGCCCACGTATCCTACTTAGGATCACCATAAATATCTTTAAAACAGCCGTGTCAGTATTCATGGTCGTATTATCTTTAGTGTTTGTTGGTAAACTTATTGAGCGGATTTCGGGGAAAAAGTTGAGATTGCTCTCCATACTACTAAGGCGGGGTTCTCGACCTTCCTAAGGAAGTTTTCAGCCCTCTTCTTGATAGAAAGACGGAATGATTGATCGTTAGCTTTCCTGATAAAGTTTTTTATCTCTTTGGGGTTTGCTGTTGAAAACAGCAGCTTAAAACTTTCTAGAAGTTTCATAACCCCCAGTGAATCTCCAGGATAACAAGATACGGTTGGTACGCCAAGCAACGCTGCTTCTCTCGTCATAGTACCGCCAGCACCAATGACAACGTGGGAAAACGGAGCTATTTCTGGGAATGGAATAACCTTATTTGCTACTACAAGTTTATCTCCAAGTATTTTACTATAAATTTTGAGTTCCACATGGTTTCGGGGGTAAAGTAGTACCTTATATTCTTCCCCAATTCCATTCTTGAATATTTTCACTAGGACACTATCTTCTGGTTTTTTAACGTGGTAGCTGCTGTCATATGGCTCAGGTCTAGCAATTATAAACTTGTAAGGCTCTAATCCGAGTGATCTTAACTTATTAAGATTGGGTTTAAATCCTAATACATTTGCAATCTCGCAGACTCCACGAAACTTTAGCACGTTATGGTTGGCTGAGTACTCGATGAGTTTGGATCTAGGGAAGCAAGCTGGAACAATTATTATTGAAGAAAGGGGAAAAGTCAACTTGCATTGGGCTACATTATGCTCATTGTCGTAGACTGTTATGGAGGGTATGTTAAACGTATACGCTACTCTGACGGCCTCCGGCGAAGCCTTGGATATTAGTAATGTTGGTCTCTCTCTTTTAACAATTCTAGAGAGCTCACGAATTCTTTCGGTGTATCTATATAGTTTCTGTACTATTGTCGTGCCATGGGAGCCAACAACATATATTTTTACGTCATCTAGGCTGTCGAAGAGAATCCCTGACAGGGGGACGGTATATCCGTACTCTCTCACTGTGATAACAACGTTAAATCCTTCATCCACAGCCTTCTTAACCATCGAATTGAAGAACAGTGCATGCGGTGCTCCCGCAATGTCAAACCAAAGCTTGCAGTTCACAATTATAACTTAATGAAAAGGTGAAGATTAAGGTATCGTATGAAATTGTGGAAAACTATGAAATCGACGATGGGCCCGGCGGGACTCGAACCCGCGGCCTCCGGCTTTCCTAGGGCTGAAGGACTGACCGCCATATAAGGCGTGCGCGCCTAGCTCGGCGCTCCTACTGGGTTTAGGTCAGTCCAGGCTGAGCTACGGGCCCTCCTATCTTTTATATCCAAGGATGTTTAAAATGTTTTAGACTGATGCCACCTTAAAAATCAACTCCTCTCTGTACCCGGTGATGACTCGGTAATATCCCGTTAGCTCCCTATCTAATTCAGCATCTCCCGTATCTATAAGAAGTTTCTTAAGATTCCTAAGCTTTCGCTGTGTTGCCACTATGATTATATTATCTTTTCCTATCTTTCTAAGAACTCTTGGGGTTAACTGGAGGTTTCCTCTTCCAATTAGGAATCCAGAACCACCCAAAGGAGATAATATAAGTTTTAGCCTTCTACATTTTTCAGAAATAGAAAGCAAAGAAGCTTCAGATGCATCTTTAACGATAATTCTACCTTTTCTGACCACGTCGAAACCGAGAAGTGTTTTTTCTACACCCAAGGCATCAGCTATTGCTCTAACAGTTAGCCCTGGTCCTAATACGTAGCATGTTTCTTCGTTCATTTCTTCAACTACATATTTAGCTATCCCGTCCATTGCATCCTTCTCATTTAAGCTGGACGGTTGTTTTTCACCTTGTAAGATTTCGGGAACATATGGAACCTTAAGGTATCCGTAAAGTTTGAGATTTAAAACATCTCTCCTGTAATCTTCTTCACTTATGTCAAGCACTTCTTCCTCGATGAGTGGAAGCTTACGTGTTAAATACTCCCTTGCTAACGCTCCAGCTGCCCGAGGTGACACCGCGAAAACTCCTGAGTACATCTTAACCCCAGCCGGGATGCCAACAACAGGTATTTTCAAATCCACAGCGTCGACAATGTTAGCTGCTGTCCCGTCGCCTCCTGAAAAAATTATTAGAGGAAGTTTAAGTTTTAACATGGTTTTAGCTGCGTTTATAGTATCCCTATAGGTTGTTCTAACAGACGCTGGCCTACCTACTATCTTATATTCTATCCTTGAAATTTTTGCTGATTTTTCACCCATTAAACCTGAATAGGTGTATATTACAATTGGAAGATCTCGTAAGACTTTTAGCGCCTCGACAGCTCTTAATGGAGATTTAGGCTTATAACCCATCTTTATCGCTTTAGTTACTATTTTGGGATCGTCCGTCCCCTTATATCCTATTGGGCCTCCAAGACCGCTAATAGGGTTAACGATAAGTCCTACCTTAATTCTTTCCATTTTACTCTAAAAAATGGTTCGTAATTTATGTTAAGCCTGCCGGGATATGGCCTAGCCAACCCTACACCTTCTCTCCTTCTAAAATTCTCAGCTCTTGGGCCAGGCTGCGGCTTGATTATTACAATGGGAACCCCTTTTCCGGAACCCATCGTAATCGAAGATGCCGCTGCAACCCTTATGCAGTGAGCTATGCTTAAACCGGAAGTTGCACCAATAGGCGTTGATACAAGAGTAGGTAAACCTATCAGGGCTTTACCCGTCTTCCAGCCGGCGTCGGTATCGACGATTACAACATCAACAAGTTTATTTAGAGAACTTCTTATGCTTTTAGAAATCTCAAAAGCTACCATATTCGCATTAAGTGGCAGAAGTACACCATAAAATCTTCTGTTAATTTTGACAAAGTCTAACCCGATAAGCTCATTTTCATCTATTTCGAGCCCTGTTTTTCCCGAAAGCTCCAATGATAATGTTTTTCTCTCCTCCTTAGACATGTATAAGGGATCACCCACTGTTTTAAAGTATTCTATCGGAATCACCCTTCCCTGAGCTATAGCTATAGGTTTAGATGCTATTGTAACTATGTCACCATTCTCTAAGAAAGATTTAGAGAGAGCTCTTATAATGCTTCGATACAAGCCTTCTAACCCTCTACTGATATGCAATCTGCATCTTATCGGTATAACTTGATATGTTGGGCCGCTTCCTGCACCTAAGGCGGCATAGACGCCTTTAAACGTCTGATTCATAACCTGAAATAAAAGCTTCCGGCCTATGAGCCTAGGTTTACTAACTATTTCCCCATGACTTTTAACCGACAAGACTTTCACCTGCTGGAAGGCAGTAGGTATCATACTAGGATTAAAATCTTTCCATTCCATAGTTAGGAGGGCATGGGTTTTTATGACAAAAAGCAACATTAACCTGAAGGATGGTACATTAACCCTCATATATGGGTTAAGGGGACAATACTGCAGTTTATTGGGGCTTAAACTATCAATTGGAAGAGTAAAGTCTGGGAAAGTTTTCCTTATAGATATGGGAGAATATACGAGTAGAATCCCTATAGAGAGCTTTCTAAGTGATTTAAAAATGCTAGAAAGGATTTTTATAACACGCTGGAGTTTAAGAGAGGCTAACTATAGTATTGTTGAACTACAGACCATGTTAAAATATGGCTTTAACATGTTAGGACTTTTTGGGCTAACAGAAAGCTACTCTAAAGAGATTTCGATGAAGGCAGGCGATAGAAACGAAGTTTTAAGGCTAAATAAAATTGTAAATTGGATAATGGGTTTCCTGAAATTTTATAGCAAAACTCTTAACATTCCTGTTTTTGTGACATGCGAAGTTGAAAAGGTAGGTAATGAAACCAGGCCAGCAGCTAATGTCCTGAGATTCTGGCCAGACAACAAAATATGGGTTAAAAGCTATAGGAGAGGATACCTTTACATCTACTTGGAGGATGATGACATTGAAAGTAAAGTGAAAATATGAAGGGGTGGTAAATAGATGAACTTTATCTACTATGTCAAGACGGCATTGCTTTTCCTCCCTGCATATATTAGTAATGTGAGTCCTCTTTTAGTTACTCGTTTAACAGGTGGCGGGACACCATTAGATATGGGAATGACATTTATTGATGGAAGACGGCTCCTAGGAGATAATAAAACGATCAAGGGAACTCTTTCCATTATTATTGTTGGTTCCATTATAGGACTAGCCTACGACCCTAAATTTATTGGATTCGTTCAAGCTATTGGGGTAGCTATAGGAGATACCGTTGGCTCTTTCATGAAAAGGAGGCTTTGCATAGAACCTGGTGGAAGTCTACCGGTGATAGACCAAGAACTTTTTATATTACTTGCTGTACTACTCTCAAACCATTTCTTAAAGTTAAGTTTAAAACAGATAGTCTTTATCCTACTAGTAACACCCATCCTCCACCTTGTTTCAAATGCGGTAGCTTTTTTAATGGGATTGAAGGAAGTTCCATATTGAGGAGGCCGCATTGCAAGAGCATGAGTTATCACTTCTTGGTCTTAAGAGGAGAATTATAGAAAAGCTTGTTCGAGCAGGATTTGCAACTGTGGAGGATCTATTATATCATAGTAGTAGGGAAATAATGGATAGAACCGGTTTACCTAAGAAAGTGGTTGATGATATCTTAAGCAGGGCTGCAGTTATAGCCGATTCAGGTTTTAAATCCGCTTATGAAATGTTGATTACAGAGAAAATGAAAATAACAACAGGCTGTAAAAACCTTGACAAGCTGCTCAGGGGAGGTATAGAGGTTGGCAACATTACAGAAGTATTTGGTGAGCATGGTTCCGGCAAGAGCCAGTTCGCCATGCAACTATCAGTGATGGTTCAACTCCCACCTAAAGATGGCGGGCTGGGGAAAAAGGCCATTTACATAGATACAGAGGGATCCTTCTCCTCTAGTAGAATTGGGGCAATAGCAAAATTCAGAGGATTGGATCCTAATATAGTTCTTAGCAGAATAATTTATAAACGGGTAGCAGGCGTGTTCGAGTTACTTTACAGTATAAGAAAAGCCGCTAAACTTGTTAGGGACCACGACGCCGGCATACTAATAGTAGACTCACTAACAGCCCCCTTTAGGCTAGAGTATCAGGGACTTGCTGCGCTTGCTGAAAGACAGCAGAAAATAGAGGGCGCTTTAATGAAGCTTGCAAGAATAGCGTCATATGAGGAAATAGCCGTATTAATAACGAATCAGGTTGTTGAATCACCAGGAACCAAAAAGACCAATATCGGTTCGGTTGGCGGCCATGTTATAGCACACGTGTCTAATCTTAGGATCTTATTCAGGAAAGGAGTAGGAAATAAGAGAATAGCCATGATAGAAGATTCATCATTTATACCTTTAGGGGAGACCATATTCGTTATAAAAGATAGGGGAATAACTGATCCTTGAGGTGCATCAAGTGAGCATCTATGGAAGAGATTTGTTATCACTCCACGAGTATAACCCCAACGAGATTAGATCGATTATAACCCTATCATTAAAACTGAAAAATGGAGTTCACCCACCCTCCACTCTCAAAGGCAAAAATATCTTAGCCTTGTTCGAAAAGCCCTCGACAAGAACAAGAATTTCCATGGAAGTTGCTACAGAAAGTCTCGGGGGACACTTCATTTACATAGATAAGACTACATCTCAGTTAGCCAGGGGAGAGACCCTTAGGGACTTTGCCCTTGTAACAAGCCGCTACGTAGACCTTATCGCAATTAGAGCCTATGATCATAACGACCTAATCGAAATTTCAAAGTGGGCGGAGATACCTGTTGTAAACATGTTAACGGACAAATTCCACCCATTACAGGCCCTAGCTGACGTCATGACTATTATTGAAAGGAAGAAAGGAAGGATAACAATAGCGTTTTTAGGAGATGGTTCAGCAAACACATGTCATAGTCTAATGATAGCCTCAACGAAGATGGGATGGGAGTTCAGGGTGGGATGCCCGAAAACCCTAACTCCAAACCCAGAAGTGTATGAAATGGCGCGCGAAAGTGCAAGTAAAAACGGGGGAGCAATACTCATAACAGACGATCCTGTGGAAGCCGTGAAGAATGTGGATGTAGTTTACACGGATACATGGTTTTCAATGGGCATAAAAAGATCCGAGGAAAGGATGAAATTGCTACTTCCTTACCAAGTAAACTCTAAGCTGCTTTCACACGCCAAGGAAGATGTTATTGTTATGCATTGCCTTCCGTGGTACATTGGCGAAGAAATAACGAGCGATGTTGCATATGGGCCAAAGTCTGTAGTTTGGGATCAAGCTGAAAATAGGCTTCATACAGCAAAGGCTGTACTCCTACTCCTACTTACTCCAGGCTTTAAGGGTTTAACTTAATATTATCCGACGATCACGAAATAAGTTATGTTTATAATTCTACCCTGGATTTAACTTAGAAAACACTGCTAGGGGTTAGCATTGAAGTCGATAATTAAGGATGTTATTAGAAGTAAGTCGATACCGGAGGCTAAACTAGGCGAAACCGAAACTGATAGGGAGCTTAGGGAGATATGGGAGAAAGCTAGGATAAAGATAAAAGTAATCGGAGTTGGAGGAGCGGGCAGCAACACTATAACAAGGTTCATGCAGTTCAACGTGGAAAGCGTCGAAACTCTAGCTGTGAATACCGACGTACAACACCTTTTACTCACTAGAGCAAACGACAAACTTCTAATTGGTAAGACCCTATGCGGAGGAATCGGGGCTGGGGGGGACTACATAATAGGAGAAGAAGCTGCAAAAGAAAGCATAGACGATATAAAGAAGAAAGTTGAGGGAACAGACCTTGTGTTTATAACATGCGGACTCGGAGGAGGGACAGGCACAGGAGCTTCACACATAATTGCTCGCGTGGCGAGAGAACAGGGAGCCCTAGTTATCGCACTTGCAACATTACCATTTACTGTTGAGGGAAAAGCAAGAAGAGAGGCAGCGATTTGGGGTTTGGAGAGGCTTTCAAAAGTTAGTGATACCTTAATAATCATACCAAATGACAAAATATTAGAGATAGCAAGAGATCTACCTTTAAGCCAGGCATTCCTCGTAAGCGACGAAATTTTAGCCCGAGCAATACAGGGGATCGCTGAAATGCTACTAAAACCTGGGTTGATTAATGTAGATTTTGCGGATTTAAGAACTGTTATAGAGGGCGGAGGCCCTGCACTAATATCATTCGGGGAGTCAGACTCCAATACTAGAGCCTCAGATGCTGTAAGGGACGCCCTTAACAATCCATTACTAGATGTAGACATCTCCGGAGCTAGAGGGGCCCTAATAAATATCTCCTGCGGTCCAGATATATCTTTAGAGGAAGTTGAAGAAGTCGTTGAGAGTATTGTTGGAGAGCTAGATCCGGATGCGGTTACAATCTGGGGAGCAAGAATAAAGGAAGAACTTAAAGGGATGATTCAAGTATTACTAATAGTGGTAGGTGTTACTTCACCTTACATCGTAGGTTATGAATCCGAAATCGGAGAGGAAATTGAAAGAGCTGAAGGTGCAGACATAACAGGAATTGAGGAAATATAGGTGTTGCATATGGATATAAAATCAACGATCAGAGATTGCATTAGAACGCTTAAAGTAGCAAGAAAGCCCACCAAGGATTCTTTACTCACTAGTTTAAAGGTGACACTGCTCGGATTCTTCTTAGTAGGGTTTATAGGGTTCGTTATAAAGTCTCTAGTGTACATACTGACTAAGTATGCACCTTAATGGCGATCTAAATGGAGAACAGGGCGAAAACCTTCTTTTTCGTAGTTAAGGTACCGGCAGGCCAGGAGGCGAACATAGCATTCTTACTAAGAAGGCGTGCTAAGGAGGAGGGAATTAGGGTAAAGTCTATTTTAGGTTTTGACAAGCTTAGGGGATTCCTATTTGTAGAAGCAGATCATGTATATCAAGTTAGGAAACTCATAAGTAGAGTTCCAAGAGTAAGAATGCCACTTGGTGTTGGTCCCGCAAAAGAGGAGGATATAGTCGACTATATAACGAGGATCCCTGAGAAGCTGAAGCTGAAACCTGGCGATATCGTTAAGATATCCGATGGACTATTCAAGGGGGCTCTAGCGAAGGTTAAGTCAGTGGATGAAGAACGTGGGATGGTTTCAGTTGAGTTGATGGATACCGAGAGCAGATGGGACTTATCGGTCGGAATAGACCATGTTAAATTAGAAAAGAGAGGAGAGGAGGTTGGGGAAGAAAAAGAAGGTTGAAGTTCTAATTGAAGGTGGTAAAGCTACACCAGGCCCACCTTTAGGTCCAGCGCTAGGGCCGTATGGGGTTAGGATGGATCTTGTAGTGTCTGAGATAAATAAAAAGACGAAGGAATACGAAGGAATGAAAGTTCCAGTGATAGTAGTTGTCGATGTTGAAACACGTGATTTCGAAGTAAAAGTAGGGGTACCTCCTACCTCAGCTCTTATACTTAGAGAATTAAATGTAGAAAAGGGCTCAGGCGCTCCAGGACAGGAGAAAAGAGGAGATATATCATTTGAAACTGTATTGAAGATAGCTAAGATTAAAATGAAGCAATCGACAGCTTATAAGTTGAAATCTGTGGTTAAAGAGATCCTAGGGACATGTAAAAGTATGGGAGTAACCGTTGACGGCCTAGATCCTAAGGAAGTGATAAGAAGAATTAATGATGGAGAATACGATGACAAGTTGGCAGGTGAGTAAAGGTGTCCAGCATCTTCAAGGACGATGAACTTGTAAAAGCCATCGAGAAAGTTAAGGTTGAAAGCCCTGAGAGGAGATTTAGAGAATCCATAGACCTTACAATAGTATTCAGAGGATTAGATCTTAAAAGAGATACCTCAAAAAGACTTTCGGATAAGTTAGAACTTCCTCACCGATTTAATCCTCCAAAAAAAATTTGCGTAATAGGATCTTCGGGGTTCGCATATAAGGCTAAGGAAGCTGGGGCAGATAGAATAATCACCCCTGAAGAGTTAAAGGATCTCTCCAAGAATAAGAGATTACTAAAGAAATTAGCAAGGGAGTACGATCATTTTATCGCACAAGCCGACCTAATGCCAACTATAGCCAGAATTCTGGGGCCAATCCTTGGCCCTAGAGGCAAAATGCCTACCCCCATACCTGTAGCCGCAACCAATCTTAACGATATAGTTGAAAAAATGAGGAAGAGCGTGACACTAAGGATGAGGAATCTCCCGGTATTACACGTAAAAGTTGGGAGCCGAGATATGGATACTAAAAAAATAGTTGAAAATATTAAAGCTATTTTCGATTACTTGGACAGGAAATATGGGGGGTTAAGGAAGTACTTTGATAGGGCCTATCTCAAAACTACGATGGGACCACCAGTTACAATAGGTGAGCATGAATGAGAAGGGAGGAAAAGGCAAAAGTAATGGAACGTGTGATTAGTGATATTAAATCCCATAAATATTCCTATTTCTGTGATTTCTACCGTTTACCAGCAAACGTTTTCCAAGCGATAAGAAGGGATCTTGCCGGACGGGCAAAGATATATGTTACCAGGAAAAAGCTTGTAGAACTTAGCCTCAGAAAAGCCGGACTTAATAGAGTTGCCGAAAAGCTCCCCTCAAACGTAGCGTTGCTCTTCTCGGAAATCCCACCAGGAGAGATGTGGAGAATCCTAAAAAACAGAGAAGTTGAGTTATATGTTAAACCAGGCGAAGTTGCCCAGGAAGATATCGTTATACCTGAGGGCCCAACGGAATTATCACCTGGAAAGGCTAGAGAGATAAGAGCACTAGGAATAGAGACCGCTATAGTTAAGGGGAAGCTGACCGTAAAGAAAGCAGCAACAGTTGTTAAGAAAGGAGAGAAGGTCTCAAGAGTAATAGCTGGCCTATTGAGAGCCTTAGATATAAAACCGGTCAAAGCATGGCTCAGGATATCTGTTGCGATGGACAATAAGGGGATTATATATACACCTGAGGTTATGAGCCTTACGTTAGATGACATTAAACAGAGAATTACGGACGCATTTGAAAGGGCTTTCAGAGTCTCATACAACATCAAGGCTATAAACAAATACACGCTGCCAATAATGCTTTCAGAGGCTTCGGTAAAGGGCAAAATGCTGGGCATAAACGTTGGATTCTTAGCTAAGGAGATACTACCAGACTTGATATGTCTTGCTCACACAAAAGCTGCGACTCTAAAATCCATAGTTGAAGGTCAGGCAGGATAAACGTTTTAAGATAGGATGGTGTAGATTAAGGGAGGGAAGACTATGGGGATGGAGTACATATACGCGGCCCTCACACTTTACGAGCTGAAGCAGCCGATAACTGAGGAAAACATGGAAAAAATATTCGAAGCTCTAAATGTTGAACCGGACAAGGCGATGATAAAACATCTCGTGGAAAGCCTTAAAGAAGTCAATATAGAGGAAGCTCTTAAGACCCCTGTACAGATGGCTGCACCTGCAGCTGCGCCTCCAGCGCCGACAGAGGAGAAGAAGGAGGAAGAGAAGAAGGAAGAGAAGAAAGAGGAAGAAGAGGAAGCCATGGCTGGACTAAGTGCTCTCTTCGGATGAGCGACATTGATGCAGAAACTCGAAAATGAGTTAAAAGTTGACTATCTATTAGAGAGGGGTTATATAAGGAGGAAATGCGAGGTTTGCGGTGAGTACTTCTGGACTGTAGACCCTGATAGGAATACCTGTGGAGAAGCCCCCTGTGAGCCCTATCAGTTCATAGGAGCAGGGCTGGTAAGAAAATTTGGATGCGACGAATTACGGGAGAAATATCTTAGTTTCTTCGAAGCCAGAGGACACAAGAGGATTAACAGATACCCTGTTGTAGCCAGATGGAGGGAGGACCTCTTCCTAACCGATGCATCTATTATAGACTTTCAACCATATGTTACGGAAGGGCTTATTCCCCCACCTGCCAATCCACTAACGATTTCACAAGTATGTATAAGACTGAAAGACATAGACAAAGTTGGATTAACCCTTGGTAGACACTTAACAATTTTTGAAATGATGGCTCACCACGCATTTAACAGAGGCGACAGGGAGATATATTGGAAAAATGAGACGGTTAGACTGCACCATGAGTTCGCGATGGAAGTTCTCGGAGTGAAAGATGAGGACATAGTATATAAGGAGGGAATCTGGGAAGGAGGAGGTAACGCTGGCCCTGATTTTGAATGTGTAATAAAGGGGTTAGAAACCGCAACGCTGGTGTTCATGTCTTATAGAGTGAAAAATGGGAAGTATGAGAAACTGTCTACCAGAACTGTAGATACCGGGTACGGCCTTGAAAGAATGGTATGGCTTTCAAATGGTAGCCCAACAGCATTTCAACCTGTTTATCCAAATCAGATGGAAAAATTTAGACGGGTTTTAGGGGTAAGGCTTCCTGATGAAAAATTATTGAAGGAATACTCTAAAATCTCGAGTTTAATGGTTAAGGTAGAAAAAGGTGTTTCATTACGAAATATAAGAATGGAGGCCGCTAAGATTTTGGATGTTGATTGGGAAGAGCTTGACAAGTCGCTCACTCCTATGGAAAGGCTTTTTGGTCTTTTAGACCATACAAAAACGATAACCTTTATGCTAGCTGATGGTCTCATACCATCTAATACTAATGAGGGCTACCTGGGCCGTTTAGTTATCAGAAGAGCTTTAAAACTTCTTAGATTACTTGAGGCGGATGTAGACCTATCTACTCTTGTCGATATTCAAATTAAGTATTTATCTAAATCTTTTCCGGAACTATTAGAAAATAGAGATAGAATTCTGGAGATAGTAGATTTGGAGGAGCGGCGTTTCAATCAAACAATAAATAGGGGAATGAAAATCATCGGGCGCATGCTAAAGGAGGGCAAGGATAAGTTTACACCTGAGGCACTCATAGAATTATATGACACGTATGGCCTGCCACCGGAGATAGTTAAAGAGGTTGCCTATCCTAAAGTCGATGTCGAGGTGCCTGATAACTTTTATGAACTTGTAGCTAAGAAGCACTACTCGGTTCCACCTGAGATTCAGGAAGTTGTTCCATTCGAGAAGGAGACTTCAGGTATGCCATCAACTGAGCCTTTATACTATAAGGATCCGTATAGAAGAGAATTTGAAGCAAAGGTATTGAAGGTATTTGGAAAACATGTGATACTTGATAGAACAGCTTTCTATCCCGAGGGAGGTGGTCAACCTTCAGATACAGGAATATTGAAATTCGACGGAGGCGAAACGAGAGTAATATCTGTCACAAAATCTAAAGATGTAATCATCCATGAGGTGGAGGATGCAAGACATTTAAAAGTCGGAATGAATGTGAAGGGCTTTATAGACTGGGAGAAAAGATTATCGCTTATGAGACACCATACTGGTACCCACGTACTTCTAGAGGCTTGCAAGAGGATTCTTGGCGGTCATGTTAGGCAAGCCGGGGCGCAGAAGGGCCCCAGGGAGAGTAGGCTTGACATAGCCCATTATAAGCCAATCAGCGACGAGGAACTTATGAAAATAGAGGTAGAAGCTAATAAAGCGATAATGAGTAACTTACCTGTAATTACAAGGTGGATGGATAGGGGTAAAGCTGAGCGCGAATATGGTTTTGACATATATCAGGGAGGTGTTGTTCCAGGGGTTAAGTTGAGGATAGTTGAAATTAAGGGTTACAATATACAAGCGTGCGGCGGAACGCATGTTAGAAACACCGGAGAAGTGGGGCCTATTAGAATCATACGAAGTAAAAGGATACAAGATGGAGTTGTCAGGCTTGAATTTGCAGCAGGGATACCTGCACTTCTACTGATAGAAAAGGAAAGGATGAAAGTTGGATCTATAGCTAGAAGGCTTGGTGTCGACAATGAAAGAATCGATGAAGCAGTATTTGAACTTTTGAATAGAGAGAAAAGTCTAAGAAAGCAAGTAGAAGACTTGTACGAAAGATATAACGAAATTTTATCCAAGAAACTTCTTGAAAATGGGGTTGAAATCGAAGGAGTGAAATTTATCGCACACACGGAGCCTAAGGCTGATAGGCTTATGCTGATCGACCTTGGTGGAAGGATAATAGAGAATGATCCTAATACCATTGCAGTACTCTTAGGCGGCGGGGTGCCCATACCCTTAGTAGTAATGTTGGGAGCCTCTGTTAGAGAAAGGGGAGGCGATGCCGTAGAAATTATACGTTTAATAACGGGAGGAAAAGGGGGTGGAGATAAAAGATTAGCTCAAGGAGCATTAAGGGAAACAAACTTTGAAAAATTGAAAGAGATAATTTTTGAATATGTTAGAAATCTTAAGACCTGATATTATTGTAAAAGCTATAGAAGATTACAAATATTTGATAAATAGAGGCTACAAATGGAAGTCAGCCCTAAACCTTATCACTGGAAGGTATATGTTGAATAAGTCTGAAAGAGCACTCATATTTAGAGCCATCCATCCCAGCGATTTAGCACTCAACATAAGACATAAAATTCTGAAACCAGAGGAGATAAATGATTTAGATCTAGGGATCGATGGTTATAACGTTTTAATAACGCTTGAGACTTTGGTAAAGAGAGGCTTAATAGTTAAATGTGACGACGGACTCCTTAGGGATCTTCAAAGCCTTTTCATGAGATATAAGGTCTCTGAATATACTTACAGAGCTTTAGGTTTAATAGAGGAGTTTGTATCCACATTTAATCCTTCAAAAACGCTCATATATCTTGACAGGAAGAAGAGCAAGAGCGGAGAACTCGCGCGTACAATCAGGTTTTTAACCAGAAACTTCTCTGTATATACTGTCGAAAAAGCTGATGTAAAAGCCTCGGAATCACAAGTAACAGCAACCAGCGACATAGTCCCCCTAACCAAGGCAAAGAAGATAGTAGATATTCCTGGATATTTTATATCACGCTACACGGTAAACGCCACAAAACTTAAGTATGACGGGAGTATAACACTATTCAATTTTAAACCTACCAAGGAGTAACGTATAATTTTCCTAACATCGTTAAGGCTAGATCAAGATCTGAGACGTTATTCCCAGACTCATCTATTATTGGAACAGATGACTCAACATATTCCACAGGCATTTGACTTAACCATCTTATCATTAAACCTTCGGAGCCTCCCGGCTTGATGATGGCAAGCCATAATATCCCTTCGTCCCCTTTCCTTAGGCCTAGAACGTAAGGCTTCGCAAGCGCTAGAGTGAGCCTGTCAACTGAGAGAGCTAATCCAAAATCAGATTTACCCTCAATTATTATTGTGTTGTTCCTACAAACCACTATCCTGTTATATCTTCCTCCTGAATGTGGGCCCTTAACCAAAATATGAACCCTGTAATTCAGTAGAAATTCTCTTGACGTGTTTTCTAAGATAGAAGATGAAAGGTTTTCTGGGCCTATTCTAGCTGCAGAAAATATGGCTGTATCCTCCCCTATTGTTAGGCCGACTTGGAATAGTAAGGTTTTGTTACCATATTCTAGCTCTCTACTACTATACAACACAAGGATTTGTTGTTTTGGCTGAGAGCTACTCCCCAGGAAGTACCATACAGCTACTAACAAGAATATAAAGAAAAAAGATGCTAAGATCCCGTAAAATATCTTTTTACCCAAGTCTAGCCCTCCCTCTTCTAATTCCTATGGAAACACGCCTCTTCCTCATCGATGAGCCTACTCTTCTTCCGACACGCCATACTATTAGGCTTACCACTACTATAATTATAGCTACCATTAGAATCTTAAACCATGTCGAGACTACTACGTATAAGGTCAGGTGAGAAGACCCAGAATAACCTGTAAGGGCTCTACCCTCAGTATCTTCGTATGAGTACTCTGTTTTTATGGATGTTATGATTCTAGGTAGCGTATAGATGTATCCTGCTTTCACCTTAAAGGCAAGTTCAACAGTCTTTCCAGGATCTAAATGGCTTATAGTATAGATAAGCCTATTCCCTGAAACAGACAAGTTTCCCGAATCTTCGATCTTTAACTCCTTAGGTATATTGATCTTTATAGATGCGTTCACAGCCGGCTGATTTCCATCATTAGAGATCTTTACCCTAACAGTTTTTGTTTCAGCCCATTCAATGAGTATTTGAGATTGGTTTACTTCTTCCGGAAGTACAACCGAAACTGCCAGCTTGGGCCTTTGAACCACTATGCTCGAAGCCTTAGAAACATTTCTTAACCGCTTTAAAGCGTCACTATAGGTTACGAACGTAGTAGCTAATGTGATCTCCCCTGGGTCAGCTTCACCGGGCTTTGCTACATATGTAAAGGTTATGTATTCACCGGGTTTCATCGTAGTAATTGATATCCCAGTGGTGAATAAGGATGCTGATGTATTCATGTAGTCTGCTACATATATGCCTTCACCTAGTTCTTCGCGTACCATTATATTTTTGGCATTCATATCACCATTGTTTTTGAGCATTATCGACACGGAAACTAGTCCTTCAAGTTTGACCATCTGAGGGCTGACAGTCTTTGTTATCTGAATCTTCGAATTTCTAGCTATTTCAAATTTAAATTTGCGAGTTTGAATAGGCATCTCTCTGTCATCTACGAGCATAGCAATGATAAATGTTAGTTCTACCGTCTGTAAACTTGCTGTTTCAGGACTCTTAAGCAATATTGAATATGTATGCGTGTCCCCAGGGTTTAAGTACGCTTCCCTTCCAGACTCGGACAATACGGTCAGGAAGTTAGGTTTTTCGGTGTAACACCTAATATTTAACGGATATTCAGCCTCACTTGTAATCGTCATTGTGAAAGTAGCGTCGCCTCCAGCCACCAACCTGATGGGTGTATAACTTTCATCGATGTACTCACTTAGCACACTTATTTGAGATGTACTAATGCTAGTAACAGTCGCCCAGTCCAAAAACAG
>Ga0164310_10000070_pt1 | contig 47794 bp, 44 predicted proteins | sample GuaBasSedimGuay1_FD_121795 | JGI IMG/M metagenome (GOLD analysis project Ga0164310, IMG submission 121795) | Subseafloor sediment microbial communities from Guaymas Basin, Gulf of California, Mexico - Guay1, Core 4569-9, 0-3 cm | ecosystem: Environmental > Aquatic > Marine > Hydrothermal vents... | reverse complement strand
TTACCATTCCCATGTACGTAGCTTGCCTCTCCCTCATAGCCGCAGCCCTCAACATTCTTAAAGCTCCATTCGCACTTGTACAGTACCTTCCTCTCGTCCGGGAGGAGCTTATAGGCGTGAGTAGTATATATTCTGCCGCAGTTTTCGCAGACAGGCCAGTATGGTATCCAGTCCTCAGGCTTACTTGACCCCACCATCTCCCTGACGATCCTCATAACCCTTTCATAGTTTACCAGGATTTTATGGATCTGCTCGTCAAGGAGGCCAGACCTGTAAGCCTCAGTTCCACTGATAAACTTGTATTCAACGCCTAACCGGTCCAGGGCGTCGATAAGGAGACTGCTCATATGCTCTCCATAGCTACTGTGGCACTTAAACGGGTCAGGTATGTCTGTTACGGGTTTGCCCAGGTGATCTTTAAGCCATGATGGCATCCCTGCAGGTACCTTCCTTAGGCCATCCCGGTCGTCGCTGTAGGCTATGAGTTCGGACTTGCAGCCTAGATCTTCTATGCCTAGTTTAACCCCGTAGGCCCTTATCGCATCTCCGACAGAGCCGATATGCGGTATCCCGCTCGCTCCGATTCCTGCTTCAACCCTCAGGACCTCCAGGTTTCTTTTCAGTCTTGATTCTCTCTCCACAACTTTGGATGCTATGTCGTCAATCCAGAATTTAACCATCACTGGAGTATTTGACAAACCATAAATAAAAGGATAGGATGGTAGGCAATGATATGTTAGGCAGTTTCTTCAAACCAAGGTCAATAGCAGTTGTTGGAGCATCACGTAAAAGGGGTAAGATAGGATACGAGATTCTATCAAGCCTTGTTTCGTCCGGATACGAGGGGAGAATATACCCTGTTAACCCTACAGCCGAGGAGATTCTAGGACTAAAGTGTTACAAGACGATATCTGATATTGACGGAAGTGTAGATATGGTTGTAATCGCCATAGGGGCAGCTCATGTACCCATGGTAATCGAGGAATGTGGCAAGAAGGGTGTGAAAGCGGCAGTTATAATCTCTGGAGGATTTAAGGAGTTGGGCGGAGAAGGTAAGATATACGAGGAGCAAATTGCTGAAATATGCAGAAAGTACGGGATAAGAGCTATAGGTCCGAACTGCATTGGAATACTCTGCCCGGAGACAGGCGTTGACACACTCTTCCAGACTAGGGAGAGGTGCCTTAGGCCAAAGCCTGGAGAAGTTGCTTTTATCGCACAGTCAGGGACTTTCGCATTAACAATTGTAGAATGGCTAGCAGAGGCCGGTATAGGCGTGTCTAAGATGGTTAGCTATGGAAACATGGTCGACGTAACAGAGTCAGAACTCATAGAATACTTAGCTGATGATGAAAAAACCAGGATCATCCTCGCCTACATTGAAAGTGTGAGAGACGGCCGAAGATTTTACAACACGCTCAGGAAGACCACGAGCAGAAAGCCTGTTCTAATACTCAAGTCTGGAAGAACGGAGGAGGGAGTTAAAGCAGCAAAATCCCATACAGGGGGGCTAGCTGGCTCATATAGGATTTTCAAGGCGGCGGCCCAGCAGGCGGGAGCGGTTCTCGTAGAAGATATAAGAGATCTCTTCAACACCACCAAGGCACTGGTTTGGCAACCCCTACCGAAAGGCAACAGGGTTGTCATGGTTACAAACGGGGCTGGCCCGGCAGTAATGGCCATAGATAAGATGAGAGAGCTAACAATAAGGCCTGGTAAGCCTTCAAGAGAAACTGTTACCAAGCTGAAGGGAAAGTATCCGCCCGCATATATAATCGACAAGAACCCTATAGACCTGACTGGTAGCGCTACAAGTAGAGATTACAAACTAGCCATAAAAGCCTTGATGGAAGACGACAGCGTCGACATACTGATGCCTATCTTCGTTTTCCAAGACACCTTGCTGGATGAGGGGATAGTGGATGTTTTATCCGAGTACAACCATAAAGGGAAGCCGATAATCTGCTGTGCGGCTGGAGGCCCGTATAGCAGGAGGATGGCTAAGGAGCTTGAAAAACACGAAATACCCGTTTATACTACGCCCGAAGAGGCTGTGAAGGTTGCAGACTATATGTACAGGTGTTCGAAGGCTCTATCATCATATGATGATAGGGATGCAGTCAGATACCTCAGGGGCGATCATTAGGGCGTCCCCTACCCTTCACACTGGAGTGACTTCATCATCCATAGTATTAACAGACCACCTTGAAAATAAACCTATTGTAATAGCTGTGAAATTCAGCCTCAACTATTTATAGTTCTTCGACTTCTTTTTTCCCCTCCTCGAGTTCCTCCTTCTGCTCTTGATCCAGGGTTAACAGTAAGGCTAGGAATTCCCCAACGTGAGTCTTCTCCTCCTTCGCAATGTCTAGAAGGACTGTTTTTATCTTCTCGTTCCCTGTTACAGCTGCGAGCTGCTCGTAGAGGCTGATCGCGTCGAGCTCAGCTATCAAACCCACTCTCAGAATCTCCAGGTCTTTTTTCTCTTTAGGGACTAATTCAAGATTTATGGGTATCTTTGAAAGCATAACAGTACACCTTAAAATGTTCATGGGAGGTGATGGTTTTAAAGAATATGCTAAGCATGGGTTCACCTAAGTATATTTTTGAATATATATAGTAATATTTAAGAATAAACATTATAGATTTGTATTCGCAGGTAAAGGACAATACATTTTATGTTTAGGGTATGTTCTATGTTAGAGCGTTGAGGGTAGAGCTAGTATCTGTTTCAAGCCCATTTAAAGAAGCTAAGCTTGAAAGGTTTATTGCAGCCTGCGCTAGGGTCTGCAGATCCAATAATAGTCTGAGAGAGGTTTACGACCAGCTTGAAGAAAGCGATGTTAGACGGCTTGTAAGAGGCCTCTACAGGGCTGGGCACCACAGTGTTTTTGAACATGTAGTGTTTACCTTCTGGGTTGAAGGTATCAGCCGTGCATGCAGTCACCAGCTAGTACGCCACAGGATCGCAAGCTACAGCCAGAGGAGCCAGAGACACACTCGAGTAGATAGTTTCGTAGCCCCGGAGAGAATAATGGCTAGTCCTGAGGCGTCTAAAATATACAAGGAAGCCTTGAAGCATTGTATTAACACGTATAGGCAGCTCCTGAGCCTCGGTATCCCACTTGAAGATGCAAGATTCGTCCTGCCACAGGCGTCTGAGACGGGCATTGTTGTGACGATGAACCTGCGTGAACTCCTACACTTCTTTAGGTTAAGACTTGCTCCGGAAGCCCAGTGGGAGATTCGGGAGGTCGCAAGGAGAATGTTTAACCTTGTAAAACCTTACGTTCCAACTGTTATACAGGAGTTTAAGTCAGATACTGGGTATAGGATTGAGGAGGTTGAGGAATTTGATATTGAGCGATTTCGACCTTAAAACCTATATTAGGGAGGGTAGGCTTAAAATAGATCCCTTATACGATGACACCATCCAGCAAAACGGCGTAGATCTCCATCTCGCAGACGAGATTGGTCTTCCACGATTGGACAAAGGAATCCTTGACCTCGCAAAACACGATCCAAGGGAATGGTTTAGAATCGAAAGGTCTGAGAACGGTATTACGATTTCCCCAAAGACCTCAGCATTGTTCACTACTATAGAGGTTGTGGAGATGCCCGACGATCTCATGGCGATATGCGGCCTACGCTCTACCATCGCGAGGCTCGGCTTCACCTCGCCGACAACATACGTCGACGCCGGTTTTAAGGGCCAGCTTACCATTGAGGTCTACTGGAGCCATGATTTTCCTATAAGGGTCTATCCTGGGATAAGGTTCCTTCATGTAATCTTCCTCAAATGTCTAAACAAGGTTGAAAAGCCATATAGGGGGGTATATCAGTGGCAGAAAGGTGTTAGGCCACCAAAGCCTCTCGTTGAAGAAATCGAAGCATTTAAAAGACTCATTTGATGACAGCTTCCCCACTATTAATTTAAATGGAAGTATGGATAATGCCTACTGGGATAAATATGAGGAAAATAGCGATACTACTTTTGCTATGTTTAATAATGCCTATCAGTGCTAATGCAAACACACATCAAAAGTCAATAAGCGGAATCAAATCACCAAGAATGGGCACCCCCGTCTTCATAGAGCCGGGAGGCGCCTTTAACGTCACCGTTGAATTGGAGGCTTCAAGCTGGGAGGTTTATCTAAGGAATAGGACATGGAGGGGTGAAGCCACGATCATAAGGTCGACCAGAACAGGTGGAGGAGCGCTACTCTCTGTTAGGCCCCCTGAAAACGCGATTGGAATGTTTGACCTTGAAGTTGTCGCTGACGGGCAAACACTGGTTGAGCCCCACTCCGTGGTTATAAGGAGATTCACTGACGAACTCACAATAATGGTTATCGGTGACGTACACTATAGCCTCCTGCCACATATGTGGAAAATGATCGAGGGCTTGAGGAAGGTTATAGATGACATTAACAGTTTCAGACCCGACCTAGCAATATTCGTAGGAGACCAGGTTGACTACACCAGGAACGAGACACAGTTCCAGGCATTCATGGATGAACTCCTGCAACTGGAGGTTCCAGCTATACTTGTATGTGGAAACAATGACTTCGTGGACAACAAGCCAGATCTCTTCATAAAGTATGAGGGCGAGGCTATCGCATACAGGGAGGTTGGACCCATATCCATAGTCATATTGAACTCGGGCAATGGGATCATAAGAGAGGACCAGAGAAGCTGGCTGGCAGAGGTGATGCCGAAGCTTAAAGGGAGGCACGTGTTTGTCTTATTCCACCACCCCATAGACTCCCTAAAGGAGAACGACCCTAGCGGAACAGATGACCTGCTAAAAATCCTCAATAGCAGGGAGAATATTTACATACTAGCTGGCCACATACATAGGAACAAGGTTACGAAGTACGATAACGTTGTCGAAATTGTTACGGTTTCCCCCACAAACCCGTCTGAGGGGAAGGCTGAGAACAGAGTTATAAGAGTGAAAGGGGAAACACTTTCCTATCAGGAGACCTACGAGGTCGGCTCGTTCGCCGCCATGGGAATGCCGAACGATGGAAGCATGGTTGCCATGACCGCAACTTTCAGAAACCCGACTAGTGAGGAAATAGAACTCAAGCCCGTTATTAGGCTAAAGGATGTAGGCGTGGAGGCTAAGGTGGAAGGTGCCGAAAAGAGTTTCGAATATGTCTATGAAGGGATAAGATACATCGAATTAAAGATAACTCTGAGCCCCGGGTGGGGCGTCGATGTTAAATGCTACTATTCCGAGGACTATGATAAGCCTGAGATAAGCGTCGAAGAGGCCACATGGTCCAAACAAGACGACTCTATAGTTTTTGAAGTAAAGGTATATGTTGAGGACAAAGGATGGGGCGTTAAAGAGGTTAGACTACACTACGAGGTTGACACAGAATGGAAGAGTGACGTTAAAACTGGGGGTGGAAGGCTAAGGTTTAGGGTAAAGCTTGGAAAGGATGTTAAAACTCTTGAGTACAAGGTTTCAGCCGTAGATTGGGCTGGGAACACCTATGAAACAGCCGTTGAAACCGTCCAGTTAAAAACCGGCATACAAATAGGCGGAACCCTATTAGCGGGGATAGCAGGAGTTCTAGTAGCTGTAATAGTGATAGCAGTAGTATGGATAAAGAAGGGGGGTAAGAAGGACTGATCGTCTCTTTATCCTTCCCTATTTTTTCTTCAACAGGAGCATTGCGACTATTACTATGATTATTACCACCACGATTGCTAGAATCAACGTTGTTGGCAGGGCTGCGGCTGGCTTCTCAACTGTCATTCCCCAGTCTATTATCTGTAGGATTGCTGTTGGGCCTTGTAGCGGCACCTCCTTGTACGATGTTGCGAATGAGCCGTGGTCTCCGTAGGGGCCTTCGGCTGAGACTATTATCTTGCAGTCCTTGTTGGGGCCGGCGTGCTTGTGCGCAGCCATCATTACGAAGCTCCCCTGCTCCCCAACCTCGTAGGCCTTCGGGCCTACCGCTGGATCGTTGTCAACTATCACGCCATTCTCGCTCGTCTTGAAGACCCAGAATACGTCGTCAGACTCTACCTCCTCAAACCTCACCAGCTTACCATTCTTGAAGCCGCATACCACTGTTGGCCCGTGGAACAAGTAGTTTGTGACGCCAGCAGTCATCTTCGCAGCATCAGGGTGGTCCTTGTTCGTAGTGTTCGAGACAACCCTGTACGGGGCCCCAGCATTAACAACTGGGTCCTCAACGCTACAGTAGTCAAACCTCAACGGTGTACCGACAGCTTCGAGGATGCTGTTCATCCACTCAGTCTTAAACGTGGTCTCAGTTAGGAAGGGCTCTATATAGTCTGAGTCTGAGGCTACCCAGAGAAACTTCCCGCCCTCGTTGAACCAGTCTTTTATGGCCTGGATCTCATCGCTGGTGTACGGCTTGTCGGGTGTCTTGGGCTTTATCATGATTAGGCCCTGGGCTCCCTGAAGGATGGATGGCGTTATACCGTCTGTTGCAACGACAACCTCGTATCCCCTGGCCTGTAGCTCGCTGACGAGGGAGCCGAGCTGGTCATGATACCCATCCCACGTCCTCCCAGTCGTATTTTCGAGGACTATCTTTGCGGGCGTAGCTGCTTTCACGAAGAGGCTGGCTGCGATGATAACAGATGGAACTAGGAGTAGAGATATCAGGATAGCAATTTTTATTTCTCTCATGCTGATCCATGATTTACCATATGCTATATTTTTTAAGTGTTGCTTTATGACGAAGTGGCAACCGTCTGGTGGTGAAATTTTAATTACATTCCCAAGACTCATCTAGGTGATGGACCATGAAGGCTAAGATTGTTGTTCCTATACTCCTTGTCATCATAGCTGTAGCAGCACTGATGGTTTTCAGGAAGCCAAAGGAGGAAGGCATTGTCCTAACGATCATTACCCGGCATGATACGGCGATACAGCTAATATTTGAGGAGGCTTTCCTACAGACTGATCTGGCAAAACAGTACAACATCGTCGACCTCAAGTTCATAGGTACCCCTCCACAGTACTGGAGGACAGTAATAGGAAGGGGAGGAATAGACATCGCATGGGGCGGGGGCCCCACGTTGTTTAATGAAAATATAGATCTTCTCCAACCCTTAACAGGAGAACTCGTCATGAAGGAGGTTAATGCGATACCAGACACTATCGCCGGCTCGTCCATGAAGAGATTTGACGATCAGGGCAGGGTGGTCTGGGTTGCATCGGCCATCTCATCCTTTGGTTTCATAGTTAACCACAACTTTATCGACAAGTACGGGCTCGATAAGCCCCAGACATGGGAGGATCTAGCCTCCCCAGACTTCCTGAGGGACTTCCCGACAATTGCAATGGCTAAGCCGTTCACCTCCACAAGCCACACCAGGATCTATGAAATTATACTACAAGCCTTTGGCTGGGAGGACGGGTGGAGACTGATCTCTAGGATGGCTGCTAATGGAAGGCTGTATGGCGGAAGCGTTGAAGCATGGAGCGCCGTGGAAACTGGCGAGGTAGGAGTTTCAATAGCAATAGACTTCTACGGGTACACGAGCCAGGTTAAGGATCCAAACTTGGAGTATGTGCTCCCACAGGGTGAAACTATAATCAACGGTGACCCGATAGCCCTCGTGAATGGCACCAAGCATGCTGAGGCAGCAGAGGCCTTCATAGCCTACGTTCTGTCAGTTGAGGGCCAGGCAAACTGGCTTAACCCAAGACTTAATAGGATGCCTGTGAGGGGTGAGGTGTTTAGGACCGAGGCTGGAAAGAAGAGGCCTGACCTGTACAGGCTTTACAATCTTACAATAACAAACATCGGGATCGAGTTTAGCGATGATCTGGCACTGTCCTACGAGGCTACAATGAGGGCCTACTTCGAAGCTGTGATCTCAGACCTACACTCAGAGCTCGTCAACGTGTGGAGGAGCATTGTACAGGCATATAGAGATGGCAAGATAAACGAGGAGCAGTTTAACATGCTTACAGACATGCTTGGAACCCCTGTAAGCTGGACTGAAGATGGGAAAACCGTTACTATGACTATCGAGTATGCACAGTCCATAAATGAGAAGATTAGGATGGATCCCGAGTTCCAAGCCCAGGAAATGGTTAAGTGGAAGGATGCCGCAAGGGAGCAGTACCAGAGGGTTTATGAGGAGCTTCAAAGCCTGATCAGCGGTGGATAGGAATGCAGATCCCAGAGCTGAAAACAACACTCAGGGAGGTGAAGTGGGAGCTAGACGGTCTCTCCGTCATACAGCTTGTCTCAGTAACCTCTATATTTACACTTTTTATGATAATTCCTCTTGTAAGCGTCCTATACTATGCGTTCGTGTATCAGGGTAGTTTTTCCCTGTTCTGGATTAAGCAGATATTTAGCGATGCATTCTACTTTCCAGACAGTCTAAGCTCGATGTCCCTAACATTCTATAGGCGCGCAGGTGGAAATAGGATACTAATCACGGGCCCAGACCTTGGTGTTATACCAAACACCATATTTGTTGGTACATGCACCACCATCTTTGCAACAGTTATAGGGGTTACGCTTGCCTTCATATTCTCGAGGTACGACTTCCCCCTAAAGGACTACTTTAGGGTTGCAATAATGGTTCCCATGCTGTCAATACCGTTTGTGGGCGCGATAGGCCTTAAGAAGATGATACACGCCGACGGCTTCCTTAACACCCTTTTCTACGAGAAGCTTGGAATTCTCCCGGTTAAGATAGGTGTTGAGGGGCTTGCGGCTGTGATATTCGTGCAGACATTAATGTTTTATCCTATAGTCTACGTTAACGCCTTCACCGCCTTTATGAATATAGACCCTGCTATGGAGGAGCAGGCTAAGAACCTTGGATCACACGGCTTCCACCTATTTAGGACTGTAACACTTCCCCTTGCACTCCCCGGGATAGAGGCGGGGGCGATACTGACCCTTATCCTGAGCATAGAAGACCTTGGAACCCCAATAGTATTCCAAGGTACAACCGCTGAGAAGACTCTTACATATCAGATATTTACGAAAATATTTACCCCAAAGGGTTTGATAAGGCCTGACGCAACCGCCCTCGCAGCGATACTTCTGTCAATATCGATATTTAGCTTTGTAGCGATAAGGAAGTACGTGAGCATGAGGAAGTACGCCATGCTAACTAAGGGCGAAGCTGGAAAAAGGATGATAAGCAAGGCTTCAAAGCTTCAATGCGTTCTTATCTACATGCTCCTCACGGGGATCCTATTCTTTGCTCTGCTACCCCACATAGGCGTCTTCCTCCTGGCATTTTCAGAGACCTGGGGCACGAGGCTGCTCCCTGAAAGTTTTACTATTGCGAATTTTAGGGCGATATTCACCAACAAGGATGTCATCAGGGCCTTTACGAACAGCCTCTCTTACTCGACAGCAGCTACATTCCTAATAATTGTGCTTGGGACAAGCGCCGCATACCTCGTCTCAAGAAAGCATATCCCGGGGATGAGCCTCCTAGACACCCTTGTAACACTTCCAATAAGTATCCCGGGCGTCGTTATTGCGACAGGGCTATTCCTAGTATTTTTAAACTCGCCCTTAGACCCTTTAAAGAGCCCGATACCACTCCTAATACTGTCGTATACGATTAGGAAGTTCCCATTCACTGTTAGGTCTGCATTTGCAGGATTCGAGCAGACCCATGTAGAGTTTGAGGAGGCAGCGCTTAACCTTGGAGCCAGTAGGCTTAAAACCTTCGTAGATATATCTCTAAAGCTTGTATGGATGAACATACTCGCCGGCGGGATGCTCTCATTCGTCTACTGCATGAACGAGGTATCAACGGGAATAGTTATAGGAAGTGCCAAGCCCGAGGAGGGTCCGATAACTCTTAAAATGCTTGACGTCCTATACATGCTTGCAGGCGGGCCCCACATGACAGCAGCCATAGGCGTGATACTCATGATGTTACAGCTTGCGTCAATACTAGTATCCACATACCTGCTCAGACAGAAGGCGACAGCCCTCATAAGCATATAAGGTGAATATGCATGGTTAGAATAACCCTCGAAAACCTGACCAAGAGGTTTGGGAATGTAATAGCTGTGGATCATGTAAATATTGATATTGGGGATGGATCGTTCTTCGCACTTCTAGGTCCGAGCGGCTGTGGTAAGACAACCACTCTAAGGCTTATTGCAGGGTTTGAAATGCCCACCGAGGGTAGAATATACTTTGACGGAGCTGATGTTACAGACCTGCCGCCCTACAAGCGTGAGACTGGAATGGTCTTCCAGAACTATGCTCTATGGCCCCACATGACGGTTGAGGAGAATATTGCTTACGGCCTTAAGTTAAGGAAGCTGCCTAAAAGTGAGATAAAGGAGCGTGTCAGGGAGGTCTTAGGGCTCGTTAAGCTTGAGGGATTCGAAAATAGGTATCCAAGCCAGCTTAGCGGGGGACAGCAACAGAGGATAGCCCTAGCAAGGGCTATAGCTGTAAGGCCTAAGACACTACTCCTAGATGAGCCTCTAAGCAACCTTGACGCCAAGCTTAGAATTGAAACAAGGGCTGAGCTTAGAAAGATTCAAAGGGAGCTTGGGATAACAACCGTATATGTCACACATGACCAGGAGGAGGCCATGAGCATTTCGGACAGGATCGCTGTGATGAACCAGGGAAGGATAATGCAGATCGGAACACCCCAAGAAATATATCAGAGGCCTAGAAACACTTTTGTTGCAGACTTTATAGGCCAGGCGACAATGGTTGAGGGAAAAGTCTCCGACAAAGATGGTAGGATAAGGGTTGAGACCGCGGTAGGAGTGCTTGAAGGCATAGCGTCGAGGGATGATGCGAACCTTACAGTTGGATCAAAAGTTGTTGTTAGTATGAGGCCTGAATACTTCACCTTAAAGTCCGAGGGAGATGTAAACGCTATAAAGGCAGTTATAGACCACATAGCATTCATAGGGAAGAGTCAAAGACTCTACTGCAGTTCTGAAGGCCGTAGAATAATAGCTGAACTTCCACCATACGTAAGGCTAAAACTGGGAGATAAAATCACACTTTACATCAAGAAGGATAACACCCTTATAATTCCCCTGTAGAAAAAGCCTAAAGTGGATCTCCTTAGTTTGATAGGTAATAGTGGAATTAGAGATACCCCGCTATTACTTGTAGACCACATGTTAAAATCTTTAAGTTTTAGGTGGTGCAATAGACAAGATGACGAGCTATCCGAAAATAGTGGTTAGCCCACCTGGACCCAAGGCTAGAAGCCTCCTAGAAAGGGACAGGAGGGTTATATCTGGATCCTACGTGCGGTGGTACCCCCTAGTGGCTGAGACCGGGGAGGGGGTCATAGTAAGGGATGTTGACGGCAATGAGTATATAGATTTAAACTCAGGCATAGCAGTTTTGAACGTGGGGCATTCTCATCCAAGGGTCGTGGAAGCTATTCGGAGGCAGGCGGAGAAGCTAATCCACTACTCCAACACAGACTTTTACTATGAGCCATCCATAGAGCTGGCGGAGAAGCTTGTTGAGATAGCCCCGGGAGGAGGCGATTGGAAGGTTTACTTCGGGAATAGCGGTGCAGAGGCTGTCGAGGCAGCCTTTAAGCTTGCTAGGTGGAATAAGAGGAGGCCTAGGATGCTAGCCTTCATAGGAGCGTTCCACGGCAGGACATTGGGGGCTTTAAGCTTCACAGCGAGTAAGCCGGTACAGGTGAGGTATTTCTCACCGTTGATCCCAGGTGTTACCCACGTTCCTTATCCGTACTGCTACAGATGTCCATTTAACCTTGAATATCCTGAATGCGGCTATTACTGTATAGGGTTTATTGAGGACTGGACCCTGAAGAAGTACGTCCCACCAGAGGAAGTTGCAGGCATAATATTCGAACCGATACAGGGTGAGGGAGGCTACGTAGTGCCTCCGGAGGGATATTTTAGGCAGCTTGAGAAGCTCGCGTCGAAGTATGGCATGCTACTTATTGACGATGAGGTTCAGGCTGGAATTGGTAGAACAGGTAAGTGGTGGGCGATAGAACACTGGGGAGTAAAACCCCACATAGTTACTTCAGCCAAGGCAATCGCCGCCGGCCTACCTCTAGGCGCAATGATGGCATGGAGCGACATTATGAACTGGGAGGGCGGAAGCCATGCCTCCACATTCGGCGGAAACCCTGTAAGCTGCGCAGCCGCAATTGAGGTCATCTCAATAATAAAGGAGGAAAAGCTTATGGAGAACGCTACAAAGCAGGGAGAGTACATCATGAAAAGGTTCGGGGAGATGATGGATAAATACGAGATTATAGGCGATGTGAGAGGCAAAGGTTTGATGATAGGGGTTGAACTAGTCAAGGACAGGAAAACCAAGGAATACGCAAAGGAGGAGGCTAAAACTGTCATGCTAGAGTCATGGAAGAGGGGGGTCGCACTAATACTCGCAGGAATATCAACAATAAGAATAGCACCACCGCTCACAATAACGAGAGAGTACCTGGATCCAGCACTCGATATAATAGAAGAGGAGATCAAAAAGGTTTCAAGGAAACCGTAGGCAAGACTTTACCACGAAGGCCTACAAGCCGGGTATCTTCGTGTCACCCTTGACCCTTGTCAGTAGGACAACCCTTGAGGGCAGCTTCTCGCCGGCCACCCTATATCCTATCAACTTTGAGAGCTCCTCCGCGAAGCCCCTCACCTCCCAGTGAAGAAGCATTCCTCTATCCTCCATCCCCCGCCTCCTAGCATACCCCAGGGCCATCGCTGCCTTAAGTTCGACAAACATCGGGTTAGCTTTTTCTATCAGCTTGGCATAGCCTTCAGGGTCTCTGAAGTTCAACCCCTTGGTAAGGGTCATCCTTATCACAGTTCTCGTCTGAAGTGTTGACATTATCTCTAGGCTCCTCTGGATCCGCTCCCAGCCGTCACGTATTATAGGCCTCGACGTTTTAAGGTAGACCTCCCTGCTGGGGGCTGGCAGGGTTATATATAGCTGGGTTGGAAGCTCGCTTAGCGACTCCAGCCTTTCAGGCATCGTCCCGTTAGTTACAAGGAACGTTGTGAAATGCTTCTTGTGGAATTCACTTATAAGCTCTCCGAGGAGCGGGTAGAGCGTTGGTTCACCTGATAATGATATGGCCGCTTGGTTTGGGTTCAATGCTTCAACGTACTTCCTCGGGTTTGCAAAGGGCTTGTAGCCCGAGATAAGCTGCCTCTGAGCTTTAACCGCGTTTTCCACTATGAAGCCTGGCTCGTCGTAGCTTTCGGGGAAAGGATATTCCTTCCATCTTAGCTCAGGTTCGTCTCCCGACTGTATTCTCCAGCAATATATACACCTGTGGGTACACCATATCACCGAAGGTGACATTTGGAGGCATCTATGTGATTGAATCCCGTAAAAGTCCTGCTTGTAGCAGACTCCTTTATCGAGAAGGCTTTTTCTAAGCCAGTCACACAGTTTCACCCCTGTGTTAAGCCCAACTACAGCATAGTGCTGCCTTTTAAGAACCCTAAGAACGTGCTCTGGTATTGGATGGACTATTTCCTGCATCTGTTATTATATCCTACTGGGTAGTTGTTTAATGTTTCGGTTTCCTTACTAACCTGAAGGTTACGGTTCCCCCATGAGTATAGGGGGGGCCAGGATCTGGGCATTGGAGGTATCCTACGTCTTCATTGCTTCCTATACCTAGATCTACGGCTGAGGAGCCATGTGAAAATGCTGACAGTAGCGTTAGCATGGCTGAGAAGGCATGTATACATACTGGCGTTCTACCGGGCTTTATGAAGTAGCCCTCCACGGTAAAGCTGTCTCCGGGCCTGTATAGGGGGCATTTCCCTCTGACTTTTTCAACTATCACTTCTACCTGGTACACGCTTATTTTAGACAGAACCATTCTAAAATGTCTTTCCTTACGAGGTCTGCAACTTGATGAACGATTCTCTCATTTCTAGCATATATTGTTCCCTTGGATTGAACCTTCATAAACCATTCGGCGCTTTCGCCGACTCTCTTAGCTATTATCGAAACGTTGCATGTCCCCTCTCTACCAGAGACAAGGTCTATGGTGTCTCTGTCGAACGAGAGAATGGCGGTTTCAGGGGTGCACTCCCATTTGAGGTTTCTCATCCATATGCTTGAATTGTACTTCTCCCTTACATAGGTTACAAGGTCTTTAAACCATTCAATTGGGAATCGGAATGGGAGCCTCAGTTCTACAGCGTAGTCTCCCGTTCTTGTAATGTAGACTTTGTTCTTTGGTAGTTTCCATATTCTAAGTATTGAAGGTGTTACTAAAAGTGAGACCTTAACCGCCGGGTATATTGCTGATACAAGCGAGACTACGATGCAGAAGAGTAAACCGTACACCGAACCCTTTACTATCTCTATTTCTTCAACTCGGATGTAGCTGAAGTACATTTTAAGCGTGTATGCTGTGATGGCCCAGAGGACTCCAAGTACCCCTCCTATAAAGGCTGAGGATAGGTTTCCACTAATATATATGCCAGCTATGTTTGAAGGGTTGCCTCCAAGGGCGCTGTAGGTTGCTATCTCATCCCTCATCCTGTAGGCAATTGTCAGGTGCATATTTAACAGGATGAGCCCTCCAAGTACGAACATGAACCAGGTTATAGCCCCACTTCCGAGCAGCAGATAGTTAAGTACTGATGCACCGGAGACGAAGGTGTAGGTTAGGATTGTCAGTAAGGCTTCTGGACGTCTTGTCAGCCTTTCTCTCAGGCCTAGGGCTACCGCCCTCGGGAACAGGGTGAAGAAGTTAGGCCCAAAGCTTAGCTTTTTACCCTTCTCCTCGAACCCCTTCTTGTAGATGCTGTAGCCCCACAGGGCTGAGCTTGCGGCGAGAAGGATCACAAGGCTTATTAGGGTCATCGCGAAGGCTTTCAGAAGCCTAGCTTGCTTAAGACTTGTGAACACCTGCACCTTGAGTATGTAGTTATCCTCGTCTACGATTATCTGGGTAGGCCTATCTCTCACAATAAAACTGTAGCTGCCGCTTGAGCTGTTAAACCAAACGTGGAAAACATGTCGAGAGCCTTCCTCGGTATAGATCACGATGGGAATCTTAAGTTTGAAGACGCTTCCAAGCTGGAATAGCGATAAGGATACGTTGTATCCAAGTTCGCCCTTATCCACGTTATACTCGCTCCCGAGCTTGGGTATTCCACTGTTGTACAGCCATTGTTCAAAGAACCAGGATAGATCCTCTCCGGATACCTCGTTGAAAACCTCGATGAAGTCTGATATTCTCGCCACTTTAAACTTGTATCTTTGATAGTAGGTTGACATGGCTTTAAAGAACTTTTCATCGCCTAGGTGGTATCGTAGCATATCAACTATCCACGCGCCCTTATTGTATACTATTTGGAAGTACGCCTCTGGACTGCCGAACGCATAGGAAGGCTTGGCTACAGCTTGGTCTAGTCTCCCCCTATCCACGTATATCAGATAGTTCATCTTTACCGTTGTTTGGATTACTGCCTGCATCTCCTCCGGCCCATACTGGTACTCGAAGAAGAGGTTTTCGCAATAGTTTGTCAGGCCTTCATCCAACCACGGCTCCATGTACTGGTCGTTTCCAACTACTCCGTACCACCATTGATGGCCTGTTTCATGAGCTACAACTAGCTCTAGGCTTCTCCATGTGTTGTAGAGTCTATGGTCGATCATTATTAGGGTCGGATATTCCATACCCGCTATGTTGGCACCTAGGGAGGTCTCTGCAACTGTGAACTCAGGGTAGGGATACTCGCCGAACAGCCTACCATATAGTTCTATGCATGTTTTCGCTACATGCAAGGCTATTTTCCCTCCTCTTTCGTGCTGGCTGAAATAGTATGATTTAACTGTTACGTTATTCTCGGTTTGTTCAACCGTTACTTTGTAGTTTTTGGAGGCTGTGAATGCGAAGTCCCTGATAGGCTCCCCGTGGAAGTGGTATGTTTTATATCCGCCTGCGCTTTCTTCGCCTGTAAGCCATCCGGATGCTGCAACCACATATTCTTCCGGTACGGTTATTGAGACGTCGTATATCGCCACTTCACTGTAGAATGCTTCTCCATCTTGGAAGTATGGGTATGTATGCCAGCCGTCCTCATCGTAAACGGCTAGTATTGGAAACCAGTTCCCTAACATGTAGGTGTCTGTTTTTGCCGAGTATCCAAACCTGTACTCTCTTGGTGGGATTTTAACTTTGAAATCCAAGGTTACAGTGTAGTTTAGACCTGGGAAGACTTTTTCGGGCAGGGTGATGCTTAGAACTGTTTTTTCAACTTGATACTGAAGCTTCTCCCCGCCTACACCGTGCACGTCGTCTACTGCTATGTATCCTGATGGCCTGAAGGCGTTTGGATAGACGTTGAAGACAAGTACGTCCATAGGCAGGGATTCGCTGTTAAAATAGTTGAATCTCATACTGCATATTATGGTGTGATTCGAGGGGTTAAGCGTCGCCATAATTGTATAGTGGGAAAGCGCTGGCTCCAGCTGGTAAATAACGTCTGGATACATGTTGAAGCTCAGAGCTAGGATTAGCAGTGCTATTGTCCTCGTATTTACCCCTGAGATTTCTAGGGGAATTATTTTAATTTTAGTTTATGCTACATGCGTGATGATGAAGAGTGTAGCGGGAATTCCATGGGCAATAATAATGTTGCTTTTTGGAATTGCAATGGGCATCCTTACAATTCAGCTGAACCAGCTGGACATCCACCTTATAGGATTTAAATGGGTGGGGGTTATAATACTCGCTGTTACCGCCGCCGTTTCCTGCTATCTAGATCAGGGCTTGCCTGCCGCTGTGGGCTTCTCCCTATCCATAATAGCGCTTTCACCATACACTGAGCATGAGACTGTCCGAATGCTTTCCGTCGCCCTAGCATCGCTACTGTACATATATAATGCGGCTAGGTCAGAGAAGACGGATAGGGGGCTTATAACCGGCGGGCTTATAGCTGTTATAATATACGAGCTGTTAAGAGTGGGATTCAAAGTGTTGCTGGAGTTCAACGAGGCGGCTCTACGCTTGCTGATAGTGGGCATGGTTAGGAGCATGTCTACTGACCTGCTTCTTATGCTTGTAGTGTTCCCCCTAACCGTAATCCTACTACTGAGACTTAGGGGAACCTAGGGTTTCAGGCTGGTCTGACATGGAAATATGGATGGATGCAACATCTGTCAGAGATGCCAGATTTGTATCTGCCGTCTACGAAGGGTTAAAGGACAAGTTCAACTTTTTCGTAACCTGTCAGAGGCATAGGGAGCTATCGGCGATTTTCAAGTTTTACGATGTGAAGTACAAGTCAGCTGGGAAGATTGAGAGCTATAGCATGGAGGGAAGACTCGATTCCTACTGGAGGAGGATTCAGGCTTTGACTAGATGTATGATGAGGCTTAGAAGGAAGCCTGAGCTGTTGATATCATTTCCCTCTGAGGCTTGTACCATATCTTACATGCTCGATATTCCATTCGTAGTTTTGACGGATCATTCAGCTCATCCTATAGTATTGAAGTCGATTATACCACTAACTGATAAAATATTGGTACCGCTGGCAATTGGTAGAAATAGACTTATACAATACGGAGCCAGCCCAGAAAACATAAGGTATTTTAGAGGGGTTTTTGAGGCTACGTGGATTAAAAGACACCGGTACTCAGCGGACATTCTCCGAAAGCTTCACGTTAGGGGAGGTGAATATGCCGTTTTTAGGCCTAGTGCCGTGCAGAACCTTGATTCTACAGCGCTACATGTTCTTAAAAGGATAACCAGTTATTGGAGCGGTGGTATTATCGCAATTGTCAGAAGTAAGTCCCAAAGGAAAGAGATAAAAAAGCTCTACGCAGATAGGGTTAAGATGATTAATTTCAACCATGACGTATTGAGTTTGCTAAAGGCTGCGGCATTTGTTGTCAGCGGGGGCTTTCTAATGGCGAGAGAAGCCTCTCTCATGGGGGTTCCATCAATACTCTATTCCAAGCCCTCTGATGTAGAGAGGTTCCTCATCGAACGTGGATTTCCATTATACACCGTTAAAGATAGTGGTGAAGTATCGAATTGGATAGTTAACGTCGCTAAAGATCCGGAACGATACAAGATTAACACTTCGAATCTGCTGGAAGAATTTGAGGACCCCATAGAGATACTAATTGATGAGATTGCTGTTCATAGACAGTTTTAAATTTTAGGCAAGCCTAGAAATATCGGCTTGATGGTTCAACTTTCAAAACTCAAAGAGGGAATGAAAGGAATAGTAGTTAAGGTTAGTGGCGGGAGGGGTGCTGTTAAGAGGCTCTACGACATGGGCTTAGTCCCAGGTGCAAAAATCAGAATCGTCAGGAACGCTTTGTTCCGGGGGCCTGTTGAAATCGAAGTGAAGGGGTCAAGGCTTGTAATTGGAAGGGGACTAGCGTCCCGGGTTCTCGTTTCAGTAGGCGGTTCTACCTCTTGATACTACTGAGCTTTTCCCGGAAATCCGGGTTTCTCTCGGACTCCGAGCTTACTAGTTCTCCGAGCATCGCTATCTTGTTAAGTGTTTCATGTGAGAGTATATGCTCCATTTTACATGCTTCAACCTCGGCGGTTTCCCTATCTACTCCTAGAATGTTATGGAGAAAATTGAACAGGCTCAGATGCTTCTCTAGTACTTCTTTAGCCTTTCTCCGACCCTTTTCCGTTAGCAGAATCTTGCCATGGCCCTCATATTTCACGTAGCCTAGTTTTTCAAGTTTTTTCAAGGCTTCAGTTACGCTTGCTGGTGAGACGCCTAACTGTTCTGAGAGGTATTTAACTCTAACCTTCCCCTTTTCAAGGAGTATGATGAGGGCTGCTTCAAGATAGTCTTCAAGACTTTCTGAGAGGTCACTACCCATCACAATTATAATGCCTTCCTAATTGATAAAACCATAAATCACTCTTGAACCCAGTACTCTCTTCCATCCTCTAGTATTTCCTTCTTCCAAATGGGAGCTTCCTTTTTAACCCTGTTAACAGCTTCCCTGACAGCTTCGAAGGCTTCACGCCTATGCTCGGAGATCGCAACAACAAAGAATGTTTCCACTCCCACCTTAGCTCTCCCTTCTATGTGGTGTATCCATAGGTCTATTATCCCATATTTTTCGACTATTTCTCTCCTTATCTCATTGAGCACGTCAAGAACCATTTCTCTGTAGACTTCATATGATAGTTCTCTAACCCTTCCCTCCTCTGAGACCCCTCTAACTACGCCCGTAAATATGACTACAGCCCCAACACGGTCTTTCTCCGGGTGGTTTCTCACTTCCTGCAGTATTTTTTCTAAGAGATGCTCCCCGTATCTAAATATTCCAACATTCCCCATCTTACCCACCTGATGAAGGCGGAAGAAACGCTATGATGGAGCCGTCGTCGACCTCTACATCCATATCATCTACTATTTTATGGTTTAGAGCTATCCGCAAACCTTCCATTAACATCCCGCCCCTTAATAGACTATTTAGACTGGCTTTGGACTTCGATGGAAGAGTATTTATGATCTGCCTGAGGGTTGGCCTTCCATCTATCTCTATTAGTTCTTCTTTTATTCCAGCGAGTTCTGACGCTACCCCGTAATATTTCACTCTAACTTTCATCCGTGTCCCCTCCTTTTATCTTCTCTAAGACGCGGATGTACTCTATTTTGGTATGGGGATACTGTCCTAACTCGTCTTTCTCGTATTTTTTAACCATGTCCCAGATGCATAGCAGTGCGGCTGAAACAGCTGTGAGGGCTTCCATCTCTACTCCCGTTTTGCTCGTGGATTTAACAGTTACTAGCACCCTCACCTTGTCCTGGCATAATTCGAATTCCAGGCTAACATTTTCGATGGGGATCGGATGGCATAGTGGCAGGATCTGGGGTGTATTCTTCGCAGCCATTATTGCAGAAACGGTTGAAACCGAGATGACGTCTCCTTTCTCTATTTTACGCTCACGTATGAGCTCTATGGTTTGAGGTTTCAGAGATATCACACCCTCAGCCCTTGCGATCCTTAAGATTGGCTTTTTAGAATGAATGTCGACCATTTTAACCGGCAATCAGGCTCATATGTGGATAGTCGTAGTATTGTTTTAAAGTTTCAAAATATGTTAGAGTCTTGTGAGGCCTTTCAGAAAGCTTGAGAGGTACGATGCAGCGTTAAACAAGGTTCTAGAGCGGGTTGATCTCTTAGACGATGTGATTATTAGTGTAGAGAAGTCTTTAGGTATGGTAACAGCTGAAGATGTACTGTCTAAGATCGATATACCTCCATGGGATATATCTGCTGTCGATGGATATGCTGTTAAATCGGATGACGTCGTATTGGCAAGCTATGATACGCCAGTAAAACTTAAAGTAGTCGGATCTTCGATGGCTGGAAAGCCGTTTAGAGGGGCGGTCTCGAAAGGGAAGGCTGTTAAGATAGCTACGGGGGCTGTTATCCCTAAGGGCGCTGATACTGTCGTTATGGCGGAGTATACAGAGGAGAAAAATGGGGAACTCTTCGTATATACACAGTCTCCACCGGGTAAGAATATATCGAAAAGGGGAAGAGTCTTAAGGACGGGAGAAACGGTTATAGAGAAGGGAAGATTCATATCCCCGGTAGACTATGGTCTTATGCTTCAGGCAGGCGTTGAGTCTGTAAGAGTTAGGAGGAGGCCAAGGATACTTATTTTCTCGATAGGAGACGAGCTAGTTGACTCTGCAAGTGATTTGCGGCCGGGATACACTGTGGAAACCAATAGAAGGATCATAGGTAGGATACTATCCAGATATGGTATCGTGGATGACCTGGGTATCCTTCCCGACAGAGTTGACGAGATAGCCAAGGCCGTAACAGCTGACGGGTACGACCTTTCCATCTCGTTCAGCGGGACCTCTGTTGGGGAACGGGATCTTGTCAGGCAGGTCGTGGAGGAAAGCGGAGAAGTGGTTGTGCACGGTGTCTCCCAAAAACCAGGTAAACCCCTTCTAGCCGGAGTTATAGGTGGAAGGCTTCATTTAGGGCTTCCTGGCTTCCCCGTATCCACGCTTATGTGTTTTAGCCAGTTTGTTATTCCAGTACTATACAAAATGCTCGGCGTTAGGGATGAATGGCCAAGGTACAGGCTCAGAGTTACACTTGCTGAATCAGTGGCATGCGAACCTGGAGTAAGGTGCTATGTTAGAGTCAAAATAAGAGATGGTGAGGCTTATCCATTAACTGTTGCCGGGTCGGACATGTTAACGTCGGTTTCCAGCGCTGACGGCATTTTGATCGTTGAAACCGATGTGGAGGGATACGCAAAGGGTGAAATGATTGAGGTGATACCTATTGATGAGTTCCTCGGACTCAGGTAAAGTTTTCAGGAGACTTGTAAGTGTTGAGGACGCCCTGGAAATCATATTTAGACATGCAGAGGATTTTCAGCTAGATGTGGAGGAGGTTGATATTCAACATGCTAATGGGAGAATGTCTGCTGAGAACTACTACTCTCAGATAGACATTCCGGGATTTGATAGGGCTGCTTTTGACGGGTACGCGGTTGTATCCAAGGATACGTATGGCGCGTCAGATTTAAAACCTGTAAGCCTAGCTGTGGCTGGAAAGATTCTGCCAGGAGAGAAACCCACTATTAGTGTTAAGCCTGGAACAGCCGTAGTAGTAGCAACGGGCTCCGCAATTCCTCCGGGAGCTGACTCTGTGGTTATGGTAGAGCACACCTTAAGGTCTGGCTCAACAGTCCTCGTTAAGAAACCGGTCAATCCAGGAGAGAATATATATCCTTCAGGCTCGGACATCCCAAAGGGAAGCCTAATTGTTCCGAAAGGTAAAGTGATGGGAATATCTGATATTGCTCTCCTCGCGTCCTCCGGCTATAGGAAAGTTAAGGTTTATAGGAAGCCGGTTGTGGCGGTGATATCCACAGGGAAGGAGCTGAAGTCGCCAGGGGAGATCCTACATGTGGGGGAGGTCTACGATGTTAATACTTATACGCTCGCCTCCATGTTAATAGAGCATGGCTGTAAGCCTTTAACCTACGGGATTGTCCCAGACAAGCTTGAAAATATCAAAGAGATACTTCTGGAGGCTTTAAGAAACACAGACCTTGTCTTGATCTCCGGCAGCAGCAGTGCAGGGCCTGGAGACATCGTCTATAAGGCTGTTGAGGTTTTAGGAGGGAAAATCCTAGTTCATGGAGTTGCAACTAAGCCTGGCAAGCCATTTATGTTTGGAGTTGTCGGTGGTAAGCCTGTATTCGGCCTCCCGGGATACCCGGTTTCATGCCTTACATCTTTTCTAAGATTTGTGGCACCCCTCCTGTCTGTATTGACAGGGAAAAAGTACCACAAGTTCAAGCCGTTTAGTGCTAAACTTTCGAGAAGGGTCTATGCAGCTAAAGGAAGAAGACATCTAGTGCCAGTGGCTCTTGTTAAGTCCCCCAGGGAGGAAATTACTGTGACACCTGTACCCGGTGGAAGCGGAACCATAAGCCTATTGTCTCTCTCAGACGGATACATAGAGATTCCTGAGATGGTTGAGTATGTGGAGAAGGGGGATACTGTTATGTTCACCCCCTTTGGAGATTTATTTAGTGGTTTAACCATAGGCGGGCCATGGTGCCCAACTGTAGAATCCATGATAGGGTTCTTGTATGATTCTGGAGTCCCAGCTAGACTCCTTAGAATAGGAAGGTTAGAGTCCATCGAGGTATTAAAGGCTGGGGGGCTACACATAGCAGGATATCCACGTGTAAACGGGGAAACTCCATATCCCACATGTGTGAGGGTTGGAGGGTTCAAGAGAAGGGTAGGCTTCATTTTAAAGGATAAGAATGTTCAGAGCTTTCAAGAGCTTGGAGGCTTAACCATCGGTGTGGGTGGGGAAGGAAGGTATCTTCATGATATGCTAATAAGAAAAGCCGTGGAGTTTAGAATCGAGGAGTCAGCCCTCAACGTCAGAGTTTACCGAACCCTATCCTCAGCTATAAACGCACTTATGTCAGGCAATGTTGACGCTGTATTCGGATTTGAATCCACAGCTGTAGGCTCTAACTTGAGTTTTAGCTTTCTCCTATGGGATGTGTATGAATTCTACACTACTGAACGGTTTCTTAACGTTGACCTGGTTAAAAGGTTTATTAGAATTCTGAACGATAATAGGTTTAGGAGCTTTCTCAAAGAGTTGCCGGGAGTAGAACCTTTATAGGACCAGGGTGAAGACCGTTGAAAACCCATGAGCGTCATATGAGTACCGCACCCAAAACCTTGAATTTCGCCATTGTAATTGTGAGTACGTCAAGATCTAGGGAGGCTACAAAAGACGTTACCGGAGAGCTTATAAGAAGCGAGATTGAGAGAAGCGGTCATAAGGTTTCCCTAAAGAAGATAGTTGGAGACAGGAGAGAAGAGATCCTCGATGCTTTAAAGGAGTGTCTTGTAGCTGATGCTGACGTTGCAATATTTAGCGGGGGAACAGGGCTTAGCAAGACCGACCTAACAGTAGAAACCTTAAAGCCCCTCTTCAGCAGGACAATAGACGGGTTTGGAGAGATTTTCAGATGGCTCAGCTATAGGGAAATAGGCGCCTCGGCGATTCTGAGTAAGGCTACCGCCGGGGTAATAGGGGAAACCATTATTTACTGTATACCAGGCTCGCCTGAGGGTGCACTCCTTGCTCTTAAAAGCCTTATAATCCCAGCATCACCACACGCAATCAGAGAGGTGAGGAGGGAGTAGACAGTGGAACTTCCTGTAAAAGACAGGTATGGAAGACCTGTTAGGAGGCTTAGGATCTCGATCACCGAGAAATGCAACCTTTCATGCATTTACTGCCATAAAGAGGGAGTCCCCTCATCGATTGATGGTTTAACGGTCGAACAAATAAGAATTCTCGTGGAAACCCTGTCAGAACTTGGAATATCCAAGATAAAGATTACTGGAGGAGAGCCCTTAGTTAGAAAAGACGTGGTGGAAATAGTTGGGAAAATCTCCCATGTCAAAGGAATAGAAGAGGTTTCACTAACGACAAACGGAGTACTCCTTGAAACATATGCTTATAGGCTTGCTGAAGCCGGACTTAAGAGGGTTAATGTTAGTCTCCCATCACTTATACCGGAGCGATACCAGTTTATTACAGGTTCAAAGTATGAACCGTCTACGGTTGTTGCTGGAATAGAATCGGCTAGGAACGCTGGTTTAAAGCCTATCAAGATAAACATGGTCCTGCTGAAAGGTGTTAATGAGGATGAGGTATCGAGTCTTCTGGAATTCGCAAGAAGCACCTCAGCCATACTGCAGCTAATCGAGCTTGAACCTGTCGGAGCCATACCATTCTATAAGAGGTATCACAGAAAACTAGACGACTTTGAAAAGTTCTTTGCAGATAGAGCGGCCAAAATTGTAGAGAGGAGCTTGCATGGTAGAAAACAATACTATCTTGATGATGGAGGTGTGGTTGAGATCGTCGCACCAGTCCATAACAGCCTGTTTTGCCTAAAGTGCGACAGGATAAGGGTTACATCAGATGGCAAGTTTAAGCCTTGTTTAATGAGGACTGACAATCATCTAGACTTTACCTACGCCTTTAAATCTGACAACCCAAAGGCCGAAATTAGAAATGTTTTTCTCAAGGCTGTCAGTATAAGGGAACCATTTTACAAGGGTTAAAGTTGAAGAGAGACATAGTCATAATAGCAGCCCTGATCTTGACATCAAGCCTTGCAGGTGCATATTTGGGAAGAGACAGACGCTACACTATTAAGGTGTTATGTTGCGAATCATTAATCGAGCCATACGAGCTTATAACAGGGTACTTCCTAAAGCTGTATCCATCCTACAAGGTAGTGATCCTGAAAATAGACATTTGCGACCTTTATGAGAAAATTAGATCTGAAAAGCCGGACCTCATAGTGTTCGATGACAGATTCGTAATGGAACAGCTCCTATCAGAAAATCTTGTCTGGAACTATACCATTTTCGCCAGCGACAGCCTAGTGATATGCTATAAGAATAGCAGCTGGTTCTCGAGAGAGATAGAGGAGAAAGGGGTAGAGGTTCTTAGGGAGGCAAGAGTTGCAGCTATGACAGGGGAATGCAACATTCTAGGGCTTAGAACCAGAGCTTTCTTAAAACTGGCTTTAAACAGCAGCCTTGAGTATCTAGGTGAAGTAGTAGAGTGCAACAGCGTCATGGAGGTATTCTACAGGCTTGACAAGGACGAGGCTGACTGCGCGATCACCTATAGGTCTCTCGCCCTAAGATACGGGTTTATGGTGTATGAGCTGCCAAATAATGCCAGTTTAGGATTCTTAAACATGTCATACGATTATGTTTTCGAACACGGAGGGTTTTCCTGGGAGGCCACACCCATATGTTACTGCGTAGCAGTCTTAAACTGCTCTGAGAGGCCTGATCTAGGCTATAAAATAATAAATGTAACCTTCAGCGATATAGGAATCAATATACTGACGAATAAGAAGCTTACCGTTTTGAAAAGGCCATTGACAGTCGGAAGGGTAAGTTTCACGTTAGGTCGCCGCATACGCATGCAGTTTCATTTATGAGATCAAACACTTCGGCTATTCCCGTGTTGTTCAGGGCTGAAATCGATACTATCCTCGCCGCCAGCCTATACTGGGATAATACTTCGGCTAAGCCTATTGCTATGTCGGCTATAATTCCAGCTGTTTCTTCGGGTATCAGCTTCTTAAGCTTTTCTGTCTCGAACGACAGTAGAATCTCAACCTTTCTCTTATCCTCATCGCTTAAGAGATCTGACTTATTCACCACAGGTATCGATGGGATACCTAGCCTAAGCTCGACTGCTTTAGCCATTGATATCATAAAAACCATCTCTGCAAGTGACGCTGTCTGAGTTGCGTCCACAAGGAATAGGGCTGCAGATCTATGACGCTCCGCTATAGTGGACGTTACAGCGGGGCCTATGCTTGTGAATGCGAATATCTCAAGCTGGCCGGGGGTATCTATCAAACAGTACTCCACGTCATCCTCAGGCATAAAACTCCATATCATATCCGAGACTATCTTTAGAGCTTCGATCTGGGCACTGTTAGGCCCGAGACCTTTCTCGATCATCAGCTTTCTAACCGTAACCTTTCTTCTTACATCGTAGCCAGGCTTATAGGGGAGGTATTCGGCGCCGGGGTCGAGGTTAACCGTGGCGTAGCTGAATCCTTCTTCCTCGAGATATCTTGCTAGGGCTTTAACGGTTGTTGATTTCCCCGAGCCAGCAGTCCCCAACAGAAAGATGCACATCAACTGGATCCGCCTCCTCCACCTTTATACCTCTGTCAGAGAGCCTCCTAACTATATAATCGTAGATCTCACGTTTAAAACCTAGGACTTCAGGTGGAACCACGCCTTTTAGATCTATAACCCCGGCAGCTAAAGCCTCAATGATGGACATAGCCGTGTAAGCGGTAACCTCAGCCATCGCTGTACCACGTATTCCATGATGGATAAGCCTAAATGCTCTTTTTACACTGTTTTCCGCTTGAATCACCATTACCAGCTTGTCTTTGGTTGTGGGAAGGCTTAGTCTCAGTAGTTCAGCTAGGATGGACGACGATTTCACATGTTTGCCGTCGACATTGATATCTTTATCCGATAGTAGCCCTATATCCCGGAGAAACCTCATTTTTTCACAGTGTCCCTTGTAGCGGAGGGTCAGTTCTACAAGTTCCTCTAGGCCGGTTAAGGTGTGGAGCATCGTCCTTAAACCATCTGTTGGGAAGGCCTCTAGCTCTCCTAAACCCGGAATGCTAACCAGGTATATTTCGTCCAATGGATTTACGGAAATTAACCTGCTATTCCTTATAAGCCTGGCCGGCCTCAGGTACTCCTCTATAAGATCTTGGATGTTCCATGTCGCTGAAAGCCCCAGTAGACCTGTGTTTTCAGCAGATATGCCGCCAACCATAATTTTTATTTTACGGGGATTATCTGACGAGTATATTCTGCCAGCGATTATATTGCTGAGGCCTGGGGCAACTCCAGAGTCCGGTATAAAGATGACATTCTTCTCTAAGGCTTTTTTATGCAGCAATAATGGGTTAGCTTTTGTAAATGAGACGTCCACCAGGTTGACACCAGCATTTATGACTGGAGCCCATATCCTGTCCCCTACTGCACCTGGGAGGAGGCTACATACTATGTCAAAGCCTTTCACAGAGGCTTCTACGATAGATGGGCGGCTAAGAACATCAAGTTGGACTGTCTCAACCCCTATGCTTCTCCTTATGGACTTCAGTCTTCTCTCGTTTTTATCTATAACGGTTACTTCAAGGCTTCGTGAGTCACATGCGGCTTCCGCTAGCTTTAACCCTACGTTTCCAGCTCCTACTACTGCGAGCTTCAAGGCTTCTCCTTCTCCAGGATTTCAACCCTTATTCCTTCCTTTTCCACAGCTCCTTTAAACCTCTCAGCATCTCCAAGCCCGCCAACTATTGTCCCGTAATGCATCGGAATAGCAAGTTCAGGCCTGACTGCTTTCGCGGCCTCTACAGCCTCCTTATAGTCCATAACATAGGTTCCACTTACAGGCAGGAGGGCAACGTCAACATTTATGTTTTTCATTTCAGGTATGAAATCCGTATCCCCAGCATGGTATATCCTTACTCTATCTAGCTCAATTATGTAGCCTACATATCCTTTTCCACGTGGGTGGAATCCAAGCCTGTCCGGCTTGACATTGTAGGCTGGTATCGCCTCTACTTTCACTCCCTTAACTTCAAGCATGTCCCCTGGGCCGACTATTCTAAATTTGAATTTCCCTGAAAGTTTGCCTTCACAGTGTTTGGTTGCTATTACGATTGTTTCTTCACTAGATATTTTTGAAATGTCTTCTATGGAAAGATGATCGTAGTGGTCATGTGTTATAAGGATCAGATCCCCCGTTTCGCCTGGTTCTATCTTATACGGGTCTACATATATTGTCAGCCTGTTTTTAATCTTGAAGCCCGCATGTCCCAGCCAGTATATTTTTACTCCTTTGAACTCTATCATCGTTATCACTTAAGTATATTATGTGGAAGTTATCAATTTTTCCTCCTCCTATACCATTTAAGAATGAAGTCTTCTATTTCCCTAGCGTAGGGGTTTTGCTTGTTCAACATGTAAACTTTTTTGTTCCCCACAGCCTTGTAACGAACGATTTGGAGATCTTCAAGCTTTTTAAGGTGAGCCCTAACGGATTCTACACTTATTTTCGAGTATCTTGCCAGTTCAGAAACATACAGTTCTCCGTTGATCGCAAGCTGGACAAGTATGGCTACCCTTCCCCTGCTAGAAAATATTTCATCTACTTTCATAGGTATATTGAACCATAGATACAGTATTTTTAAAAGTGTAGCATTTCGGTAGATCATTGAGATACAATGTCCGAGGAAGAAAGAATAAAGGAGCTTATAAGGAAACTTGAGGAATCATACATCGAAGGAAAAATATCAGAAGAAACATACAGGGAGCTAAAAGCAAAGTATGAAGCTCAACTCGAGGAAATACGGAGAGCAGGGCCGCCTGCTCCTGCAGCGGCCCCCCAGCCCCCGCCAGCCCCCGCACTGCCGGGGAGGGGCGTATTTGATATTCTAGGAGACGCGTTTAGCTTTTGCACTACTAATTACATAGTTTTCATACCTTTCATAGCTGCTGCGATCCTAACATCGCTAATATCTATAGCTATCTTGGGCTCCACCTTCGCAGGCTGGCCTAGACCTTGGAGGGCGCCGCCACAGTATGGTCTAGGTGGGCTTAGCTTCATAGGTTCAGCCATAATACTGTATGCTTTCCTGGTATTTCTGATATACACAGTACTTGAAGGATGGACAGTAGCAATGGTATCGCAGGGGTTGCAGGGCCGGCCTATCGACCTCAGCCTAGGCTTATCCGAAGCCCTTGGTAAGATCGTCCCCCTAGTGATCGCTGGAATCGTCGTATCAGTTGCGGTAACCATAGGCCTCATCCTATGTGTTATTCCGGGGATCATACTGTTCGTTCTACTGGCATTGACTACCCAAGCCATAATGATTGATGATCACGATGCGATCGAAGCACTGAGTGTAAGCTTTAACATCGGAAAGAACAATTTCTTCACCATATTCGTAGCTCTTCTAATCCCCGGCATAGCATACTTCATCGTGGCCTTCATATTCTCAGAGATTATCGTCGTACCAGTAGTGTCGACAATAGTATCATCCCTTATAGGCGCATTATTCATGACATATTTCGCAGTGGTTCTAACGATGATATACTACGAGAAGAGGAAGACCATAGTGGTCTAGGATGATGCATGAAGAGAGGGTTTTCTCCCTCATTTTTTCCATTGCTGGAGTACTATTTGCCGTCCTTATGCCAATCAACGAAAATGGAGAGCTTCCCGTAACATTAGTTGCATGCCCTTATAGAACTATCACGGGTAAACCCTGCCCGCTCTGTGGATCTACGAGAAGCTTCGTTCTTACAGGCCATTTAAGAATTAGAGAGGCTTTAGAGATGAATCCCATCGGCCTTATCTTCTTTTTCGGTCTTCTCCTGAACATCCCCTATCAAATCTTTATGCTCCGAAAATCCAACGCTAAGCAAACATCCAATGTAAGGACGAACTACAGCAGATAATAAGATCCTATGGAGGCAAAACGGTAGTAGTGTAAGTTTCCTCTCCGATATACCTATAACCCTTGCCGTAATTGTCGGATGTGAAAAGTTTTATTAGCCATGGGTACCTCTAGTCTTAGGTTGGAGGTGTTAAAGCTTTTACTTGGAGATTTTAGGCCTGTAAAGGTCAGGCTGACTGAGGAGGGTGCTAAATATATCTCAGGAATTTTTAACGAACAGTACGGGGAGGGTGACGTTGTAACTCTGCCATTGTGGCTGGCTTTTAAGCTTGTTGAGGATGGAAAGGCTGTTTACGATTATAATCTTACTGAGGCGGAGCTTAAAATGTTGGGCAGCTATGTCGATGGGGAGAGGTACAGCGGTAGGATGAAGCTGAACCCTCTTTCTAAAAACTTTTATCTTGAGGTTAAACTCCTCTCAAAGAACCTCACAGATGAAGAAAGGAAGAAGGTTAGAAAGGATTTGGAGGATTTGGTTATGTTAAGGCTTCAAAAAATCGTAAGGCTTGCAATGATACCCGGCGATGTTAACATTGAAAGCTTGAATGTTACCGATGAGGAGGCTGTCCTGCTTTATAAATTAAAGGATTTAATTTCTGCCTGGGTTCAGGGTATCCTGAGGGAAACTATTGGAGAGCGTGCTTAAACAAATATCGAATGAGTTTGAGGAGTTTATTAGATCGTTCAGGGATGAGAAGGGGAAGCTATTATACTTCGAGAAAGTAGGAGACATGATTAGGGAGGAAAAGAGGAGCCTAGAAGTATCCTATCAACATATCAGAAGCTATGACCGTGAGCTTTCCGAGGTTTTCATGCGTGAGCCTCAGAGATTCATTGAGGAGGCAAGCAAGGCTCTAAGTAGGATAGTTGCCCTGATAGACTACGAGTATTCTGTTGACAAGAAGTTTCATGTAAGGATTATAGACCCTCCTAAGATACACTCTTTCAAGGATTTGAACCTTATCTTGCCGGGTAAACTTATATGTCTCTCGGGAATAGTAACCCGGTGTACCCCCGTACTCAGGCTTCTCGAGGAGGCGGCCTTTAGATGCACAAATCCGGACTGTGGACATATAATGCGTGTGAAGCAAGTAGGCACCGGGCTGAAGAAACCTGTAATATGCGAAGAGTGTAACAGCAACAAGTTTGAACTTGACGAGAATCTAAGCAGCTTTATAAACTGGCAGGTGATAAGGATTCAGGAAAAGCCCGAGGAACTCTCGCCTGGAGCGATGCCTAGATATGTGGACTGCGTCCTGCTCGACGACATCGTCGACGAAGTGAAGCCGGGCGACAGAGCCACCGTAATAGGAATTTTAGACCTCCTTAGAGAAAGCGGAAAACGTTTTAGGGGAAGGGGCACACTGTATACAAGCTACATCAAGGTCAACAACATAATACATGAGACGAAGGAATACGAGAAAATAGAGGTAACGGAGGAGGATAAAAAGAGGTTTATGGAGCTTGCAAAAGATAGAGAGAGGCTTAAAGAGGCGATAATAAGGTCTATAGCTCCTTCAATACATAACTGGGACTACATCAAAAGAGCTATAGCTCTAGCACTATTCGGCGGAAACCCGAAGATATTTGAAGATGGAACCAGGGTTAAGGGTGAGATCAACATTCTACTAGTGGGCGACCCTGGAACAGCCAAATGTGTCACTGGCGAATCGATGATCGTAATGGATGATGGAAGTATAGAAAGAATCGACAAAATTGTTAACGACCTCCTATCTAAGGACAAAATCCCCCTAGATGATGGCCACGCCGCCAGGGGAGATCTGAAGATTAAAACTATGAATATGGATGGGAAGGTTGGCGATGCCTCTTCAACCGTGGTGCTGAAAAGAAAATCACATGGGAAGATTCTAAGGGTTAAAACAAAGACTGGAAGGACTATACGAGTTACTCCGACACATCCATTCTTTACTTGCAGGAATGGTAAGATAACGAAGATTAAGGCATCAGAGCTAAAGCCTAGGATGTTTATCGCTACGCCTTACTACATCCCCCGGAAGGAAAATTGTGGGAACGCGGGGCTTGCAGCGATTGCTGGCTACCTTATCGCATCCGGAAAACCTTCAAGAAAGGGCGGGCTTAAGGGGGTAGTAATCTCATGTCCGGAGGGTCTTGTCAATGCTATTCTGTACCTTGCAAAGAAGAACCTAAGCAACGTTAAAATTGATGTCAACCGTGAAGGATTTAAGGCAGAGGTGTCGATCTACAGCCCTGACATAGAACGCCTACTAGACCAGTGTGAAATATATAAGAGAAAGAAAACGGTTCCAGCATTTGTAATGTCAGGTAGCCTTGATGAGACGAGGGCCTTCCTTAGAGCATTCTTCGACGTTGCAGGAAAGCTCTCAATTAGAAGAGGGGAGATGTACATCGTTAGTGCAAGCAGGGATTTCATTGAACAGATGAGGCATTTACTCCTATCACATAGAATCATAGCTGTTGTAGAGGACGAAGGAAACTGTATAAGGTTGAAGGTGAGAGGCCGATATATTAAAAGGTTTATCGAAGAGGTGGGAACGGCCTACGAGGCCCGACTGAAAACACTGAAAAGGATAAGTCGAAAAGTTTCTCCCAACACTAACCCGAGAGACGTGATCCCAGGAGTCGGCCGGCTTATAAGAGATGCGAGGCAAAGATTAGCGGTGTCGACGGAAAACTTCAAAATCCCAAAAACTTCGTTACAAAGATATGAATCTGGAAAGAGGCCCATACCAAGAGAGACCCTCCGTAGCATAGTTGAAACACTTAAGGAGAATCTAGCAAACCCATTCGACATCCCACAGAGTCTTAGGGAGCTAGAGATCCAGCTCAACGCTGACATTTACTGGGATGAAGTAGTATCGATTAGTGAAGAGAACAGTAAAGAATGGGTTTACGACATTCAAGTCGAGAAAACTCATAATTTTATAGCTAACGGGATATTCGTGCATAACAGCCAGATATTGAAGTATGTTTCACAGCTAGCGCCCCGAGGTTTATACACCACTGGGAAGGGAGCCACAGCTGCAGGTCTGACAGCTGCTGTTGTCAGAGATCCATTCACAGGGGGGTGGAGCCTAGAGGCTGGCGCCCTCGTTATAGCTGACGGAGGAATAGCGTGCATTGACGAGTTTGACAAGATGGGTGAAAATGACAGAGTTGCAATACATGAAGCCATGGAACAACAAACAATATCCGTAGCTAAAGCCGGAATAATATCTACCCTAAACGCAAGGACAACTATAATAGCAGCTGCCAACCCGAAGGGTGGGAGGTGGATCTCAACAAAGTCCGTAGCCGAGAATATAAACCTGCCGCCAACTATTCTCTCAAGGTTTGATCTTATATTTGTTATGGAGGACAGGCCTGACATCGAAAAAGACAGAGCCATAGCTGAACACATTGTTGACACACACATCGGAGTAAACCCCATGGCCAGGCCTATCATGGACTCTGAAACCTTGAAGAAGTACATAGCATTTGCAAGAAGGATAAGGCCTAAGGTCAGCCGGAAGGCTGCAGAAAGAATAAAAGAGTACTATTTGACGTTGAGGATGCAGACACCGCAAAGCGAGGCTATGTATGAAGGGGAGGCTCCAATCCCTATCACTCCTAGACAGCTTGAAGCCCTTATAAGGCTTGCTGAGGCTCATGCGAAGATGCTCCTTAAAGAGACCGTTGATATTGAAGATGCTGAAGCCGCAATAGAGCTTATGAACTACATGCTCAAAACAGTAGCTTATGATGTAAGTATCGGTGGAATAGACATACACATGCTGAGCGGCTACAGACATTCTAAGATGCTTGTATCTGATATAATCATGGAGAAGGCCCGTGAGCTTTCTAAGGGGAAGGAGGAGGGTGTCTCACGGGTAGAACTTATCAAAGCCGTTATGGAAGAATTAAATGTTAAGAGGATAAGGTACACAGAAAAAATGGTGAAGGAACTTATCGACGAGTTAAGGGAGACAGGAAACTTATACATGCCGAAAGCAGGCTATTTCAAACCCGCAGAAGAGAGTTAATATGTTAATTTCTCAGCTTAGGATACCTAGAGAAATAATCGACGTCCTAATCAAAGAGGGGATAAGCGAGCTATACCCTCCTCAGGAGGAGGCTTTTACAAAGGGAGTTGCTGAGGGGGGCAACTGGCTTATCTGTACACCGACAGCAAGTGGGAAAACACTGATAGCCGAGGTTTCCATTATGAAATCGGTTCTAGAAAGGGGAGGTGTCTGCATATACCTTGTACCTTTGAGGGCTTTAGCATCAGAGAAGTACGAGTTGTTAAAGTCTAGATATGGTAGATTCACCAGAGTAGCCATGAGCGTTGGAGATTATGACTCAAAGGAATCGAGACTTTCAGAATCTGACATAGTGATAATGACCTACGAGAAATTTGACTCAATTATGAGGCACAAGCCTGCATGGCTTGAAAGGATTACAGACGTGGTACTTGACGAGGTTCATACCGTGTCAAGCAGGGAGAGGGGACCAACACTTGAACTTACGGTCGCCAAACTCATGTACATGAAGCCGGATGTTAGGATAATCGCGTTAAGCGCAACTGTTAGGAATCCTAGTGAGATAAGCAAGTGGCTTAAAGCCAAATATATATCCACAAACTGGAGACCTGTACCGTTACGTGAGGGAGTATACTACAGGGGGAAGTTGTACTTTGAGGATGGGATCGTCGAAAAGATCCGTGGCAATGTAGAGGATCCTGTTCTAAACTTGATCTATGACGAGCTTGAAGAGGGAGGTCAAATACTAATATTCTATAGTACAAGGAGCATGGCTGTCAACGCAGCATACAGATACTCTGAAAAGCTTTTGGGGGCTATAGAGAGCAGTGATTGGCTATGGAATGCGTCTGAAAGGCTTAGATCCGGACAGCCCCGTACGGAAATCATCGAGAAGCTTGCCTCGTGCATCCCGGCTGGCGTAGCGTTCCACCATGCAGGCTTACCATATGGGGCAAGGAAGATAGTTGAGGAAGGATTTAGAAAGGGATTTATAAAGGTGCTCTGTGCTACACCCACCCTAGCAGCGGGGGTGAATCTGCCTGCGCGTAGGGTAGTTATCCATAGTTTATATAGGTTTTCAGCCCTAGGTGGAGGCCTCATACCAATCATGGAGTACAAACAGATGGCTGGGAGAGCAGGAAGGCCACAGTACGACGAGTATGGGGAGGCAATAATCGTGGCTAGGAGTAAGAGAGACATGGAGAGATTTATAGACTATTATGTAAAGGGTGAGCCGGAGCCTATAAAATCAAACCTTAGAAACCCAAACGTCCTACCAGCCCATGTTCTCTCCCTTATATGTATACTGGAAAATACAGGGAGGCAAGGAATCCTTAAAATACTGAAGAACACCCTTCTTGCCGTACAGGAGGGGCTGAACAGGGTTAAGTTTGACGTTGAAAACATAATAGAGTACCTAAGAAACGAAGGCTTCATTAAAGGGGAGAGGATCTTTAAGCCAACGAGGTTTGGGCTTAGAACTTCTCAGCTCTATATATCCCCTTCTACAGCTATAGTCTTGAGGGAATGTCTGAAGCGTACCAGGAGGGTAGAGGTTAACGATTTCAGCTTGTTACACGCGGTTTGCGTAACCCCTGACATGGATAAGCCGTTCTTAAGGTCGGGAGATGACGAACTGCTGGAATCATATCTTGAGGATTACTCGGAGTATTTACTTATAGATGTACCTGACAGGTTTGACGAAATAGAGGATTATGAGGAGTTCATGATGGGGGTGAAAGCAGCTATAACGATGAACGCTTGGATAATGGAAGCCTCAGAGGCGTGGATTGAAGCTGAGTTAGGCTTACAGCCTGGAGATGTTTACAGGATGGTTGAAGCGTGCCAGTGGCTTCTCTACAGCATGGGCGAATTGGCAAGGCTATTTAGAGTTAAAGACGTATATGAGAAGCTGAGGAAGCTCAGAATCAGAGTTATGCACGGCATTAAGGAGGAACTTATACCTATAGTCGCGATAAGGGGCGTTGGCAGGGTGAGGGCGAGGCGTCTGTTTAACGCTGGATATAGAAGCCTAGGCTCTCTAGCCTCGGCTAGCGTTGAGGAATTAGCATCAGTGGAAGGTATAGGTAAGGTTTTAGCATCAAAAATAAAGGAGGAGGCTTCTAGGCTGATCTCCGCCAGCCATACTTAGACTCGTCATAGAACGGCATCTTATGGACTACCGCTTCCTCCATCCTCCCCCTAATCTCTACTTTGACCTTCACTCCTATCTTCGAGTACTCAACTGGTAGGTAGGCCATTGCAATTCCGCAACCAACTATTGGGCTATAGTTTCCACTGGTTATCACTCCTATCTCCCTTCCATCCTGACTGTAAACCTTATATCCATGTCTCGCTATCGATTTTCCAAACATTTTAAGGCCTACTCTAAGTCTTTTAACGCCTTCTTCGGCCTGCCTCGCAAGGGCTTCACGGCCTATAAAGTCGCCCTTGTCTAGTTTGACCACAAATGAGATGTTAGCCTCGAAGGGGGTTGTTGTTTCGTCAGCGTCGTTATCGTAAAGTATCATGCCAGCCTCAAGCCTGAGTATATCTCTAGCACTCAGGCCGCAGAATTTTAAACCGTAATCCTCCCCAACCCTCTCAATCTCTTCAATAAGCTTCAAGGTTTTCTCAGGGTTTCCGGGTTCCTCCCCTAAAGTTATAATTTCAAAACCGGCCTCACCCGTGTATCCAGTCTTGCTCACAACTCTTTCAAAGCCTGCTATTTCAACGAGTGAAACTCTAAATCTCTTCATGTTTGATACGTTAGCCCCAGCAAGCCTTCCCATGATCTCTACAGACTTAGGGCCTTGAAGCGCCAACATTGTCGAATTAAAGGTTTCGTCACTAATCTTGACGTTAAAACCTCTTTCCTCTGCTATCTTGTTCACCCAGCCCCATATCTTCTCCCTTGTCGCGGCATTGGTTACCTCTATGAACCTTTCCTCACCTATTCTCAGTATTACCTCGTCATCTTTAATTCCGCCTTTCTCGTTGGTTAATGTTGTATAATGGGCTCTCCCAGGCGTGAGCTTCGAAACATTATTTGTTGTTACATACTGCAGTAGATTTTCTGCGTCGGGGCCCTCAATTATAAACCTACCCATGTGAGAAACATCGAATAGCCCAGCGTTATTCCTGACTGCTAAAACCTCGCCGGTTGTACCTGAATACCATAGAGGCATAAGCCACCCTGCAAACTCCACAATCTTGGCCCCCTTACTTACATGTATGTTATATAGGAGTGTCCTTAACTGATTCTGCATAATTTCATGCCGCCTGATGAAACTTTTAACTATTCCCAACAATGTAAATAATAGATGCCCATAAGCTCCGATGTATACAAAGAGTTAGTGAAGGAGCTGGAAGATGATAAGGTCTCCACAGATGAACTTGAACTTTTATGCTATAGCTATGATTCAAGCCCTATAACAGGAAAGCCTGACGCTATAGTTTGGCCTGAAACGATGGAGGATGTGATAAAAATAATTGATATTGCGAAAGAGAAGCAGATCCCCCTAATACCTAGAGGTTCAGGTACAAGCATTGAGGGTTCAGCCGTCCCAGAGAAGGGTGGAATAGTTGTACATATGGCTAGAATGAGAAATTTTACAGTTAAGGCTGAGAATGGCTATGTTAAAGCTGAAGCAGGATGCTTGGTTGACGAGATTAAGCAGAGCGCAGCTGACATGATTTTCCCACTAGCAACGGTTTACACACTACCAAAAACTGTGGGGGGAATAATATCTGAGGAATATTCCTGCATCCAAGGGTTGGGAGGGATTGTAGAGAATGTTGAGAGGATTAGAGTGGCAACACCTGAAAAGGGCATTATTGATGTCAGCCGGGATAGCAGCCCTAGCGTCAGGGATATAGTAGGATCTAAGGGGACTCTAGGGATAATAATCGATGTGACGCTACGCCTGAGAAACGTTACAGGCAAGGTAGGGTTCCATGCTGAGTATGGAACCGTTGAGGAGGCCAGTAAGGCCTCGAGACTGCTTTCAGATGTAAGTGGGATTATTAACATGGAGATTATAGACCAGAAAACAGTTTCATTTGAGTATAAGCTGAAAGGATGGCCTGAACCGGTAGGCCAGGCTTTTATTATCGCCGAGTTCATGGAAGACGTTACCAGTAGAATAATGGAGATTGTCAGTAAGGTTCAGCCTATCCAGTATCAACTTTATGAGGAGGAGCCCGCAGGTGTGTGGAGTTTCAGAGACAGCTTGTTCACGTCTATCTGCAAGCAAAATAAGTTTATTATGAGGTGTAGAGTTAGAATACCGAAGAACAGCCTCCCAGAATTCTTTCGGGGTGTCGAAAGGATCTCTGGAGCGTACAGGCTCGGCATTGGAATATATGGAAACGCCCTTAACTGTGAATTTTATCCTACAATCGTTGCAAAGATGGAGGCAGGCGAAGTTGAAAGAGCTATTAGGGCTAGAACTAAGATCATAGACCTAGCCGTGCAAATGAACGGGAAGGTAGATGTTGTTCAGAGACCGGAGTGGAGGCAGTGGATTGCTCTAGGCTACTCAACCGAAGACATTGAGAGACTTGTCCGGATTAAGAGGAGTTGGGATCCCACAGGGATTATGAATCCTGGAAAGGTATAGGTGATTATGGTGAGCTATGAAAATTGTAAGAGATGCGGGTATTGTCTTTACACTTGCCCCTCATATAAAGCCCTAGGTTTTAAGGAGAGTAGCTCTCCGCGCGGTAGGCTGCAACTTTTAGAGATGCTAAATAGAAATGTGATGAAGGTTAGCCTTGAATACATTAAAAGAATGTACACTTGCACATTATGTAATAAGTGTGGTAAAATATGTGTATCCGGGATAAATGTTGCTGACGAAATAAGAAAGGCTAGGATTAGACTAATAGATGAAGGATACCTGGTTTCACCCGTAATAGATGAAATGGCAACAAGGCTGCGTAATAAGGGCTTCGTCGCCGGGGAGCCCGAGCCCATCCAAGCGAAAGATGCTGAAGTTATTTACTATCCGGGCTGTGTGGTGAAAAATTTCGCACAGGACTATGGGAAATCTGACTACAAGATAATTGCAAGCTTTCTGTCGCACGACGCCCGGACGTTCATGCCTGTATGTGGGGGTGGACTGATAAGCGAAGCCGGCTATGAGGCACTCGGGGATATAAGTCTTAGAAGGTTAAAGTCCAGCCTAGAAAATCTGGACTTTGGAAGGATAGTCACATCATGCCCTATATGCCTGGTGAGGCTTGAAAAAATAGTTGGGAGGGATAGGGTAAGCCATATGACCGAGGTTATAGTAGAACTCGAGATAAAGTATAGGAAGAGATTTAGATCCAAAATAGCGTATTTTAAGCCGTGCTACCTCCCAGATGAGAGAAATAAGACTCTAGAAATGCTTGAGCAGATGCCTGGTGTTGAACCTATCGAGCTAAAGGAAACCGGATGTTGCGGAGGGGGAGGAGGAGTAACATACTTTGCACATGAGGACTCTGCCAGGAAAATAGCAGAACTCATGATGATAGAAGCAATGTCGATGGGGGCAGACATCATTGTTGCACCCTGCCCTGTAGGATATCTAAATCTTAAATCTGTAGAGGGTTTGGGTAAGCCTAAGGTTCTCAGCCCAGCGCAGATAGTTGAAAAAGCGGCTAGCAGGAAGCTTCTATGGGTCAAACTTTAAATCTTACCTTAACTTCATAAATCTAGGTTCAGAGGTTGGGAAAAGTAAGGTCAGCTGTAGTTAAGAGATACGCATGGAAACTGTTCAAGGAATACCCGGATCTCTTCACAAAGGACTTCGAAAAGAACAAGCAGATATTAAAGGAGATATGTGAAATAGACTCTAAAAAGATTAGAAATCAAATAGCAGGCTACCTAGTGGTTCTCAAGAAGAGGGGGGAAGCAGGAACACTCTTCAAATAGATTTCAACCCTTTCAATTGTGAAAGATTGTAAAATTTAAATCAAAAGAACACTTCCCTTTCAGAGATGGAGAACTTACTATTGGAGAAGATAAGGAAGAAGACGGCTAGGATATGCATATTAGGCATGGGGAGAGTCGGCTTGCCGCTAGCCACAGTTATTTGCAGCAGAGGCTACAGGGTTACGGGTTATGATACATCTGCTGAAAGGGTTAATTCGATAATCGAAGGAAAGAACCTTAACGGCGAACCCAAGCTTGAAATATTGTTATCTAAGGCGATTAACTCCGGCATGTTAGATGTGACGTCGAAGCTCGACGATACGCAGAAGTATGAAATATACATAGTCGCCGTTCCAACCCCAATACAGAATGGTAAAGCCAACCTAAACCACTTAAAAACGGCTTTAAAAACTATTGGAACCATGTTAGATGGTAGAGAACTCGTAGTTGTTGAGAGCACTATCCCACCAGGTACAAGCCGCAACCTAATCGCCAGAATGCTTAGGGAGAAGGATTTAGTTATTGGTCAAAACATATTTTATGCGTATGCCCCGGAGCGTATACTACCTGGTAAGATGATTGAAGAGCTAACCACGTGCAACAGGGTTTTAGGCTGCTTTGACAAGACGTCAGCCCTCCTAGCCACAGAATTTTACAGGAGAATAACCTCAGGAGAAGTCGACATAACAACCCCCGAAACAGCGGAGATAGTAAAACTTATTGAAAACACCTACAGAGACGTAAATATAGCCCTGGCAAACGTTATCGCTAGGATATGCTCCTACTTTAAAGTAGACCCTATGGAAGCCATAAGGATTGCGAACAAACACCCGAGAGTAAACATTTTAAAACCTGGAATCGGCGTAGGAGGCCCCTGCCTGACTAAAGATCCAATAATATTGTACAGCCAGGTTAAGGATTACGGTTACGAGTCTCCGCTTATAATAGAGGCTAGAAACGTAAACAATGAGATGAGCAGCTACGCAGCAAGCCAGATCGACATGGCGATAAAGAAGTATTTTAACGGTGAACCCCTAAAGATTGCAGTCTTAGGACTATCCTATAAGGGCGGGATTGGGGACACGGCAAATAGCCCCGCAGTTAGAATTGCTGAGCAGTTAAAGAATATGGGGTACCATGTCGAATCTTATGATCCATACTTGCCAGAAGCTGGTAGCTGCAGGAGCATTGAAGAATGCGTCAAAGGCTCCTGCTGTATCGTTATAGGCGCAGACCACCCTGAATTCTCCAATTTAGACCTTGAAATGTTAAGGAAGCTGACAAGCTATGAAAAGCCCATCCTCTACGATGGAAGATACATTTTCAGGCCAACAAAGGTTTTAAAGGCTGGTTTCATATATGTTGCTCCGGGCTACATCAAAGCTTAAATATATTATTTATCTCCAGGGTTTGAGAAATGTAGTAAAGGGGGATAACTTTGGAAGTTTATCTTGGGGCAACCGCTGTGGGAATTGCATGTAGAGAAGGTGTAGTCCTCGCAACAGACAGGAGAGCAACCTATGGAACTTTCATAGCATCTAAGAGGATTAAAAAAACGTTTCCTGTTGCCACCAACGTCGGCATGGCCTGTGCGGGGCTGCCATCGGACTTTCAGAGGCTCACAAAGTATGTTAAGGCCAATGCAGAGCTGTACATGCTTGATCTAGGCTTAGACAAGATAAAAGTGAAAACCTGTGCACGCCTTCTCTCAAATATCCTGTTTGAAAGAAGGTTTCTCTATCCATTTATAACTGAGATAATAATCGGTGGAGTAGACGTTGAAGGAAGCCAGATATATACTCTTGACATTGTGGGATCCGTAATACTAGAGAAGTACGCCGCCGTAGGCTCCGGGGCGGAACTCGCAATGGGTATTATGGAAAAGGAATACAAAGATGACATGAAAATCGATGAATGTGAAAAACTTGCAGTTAAAGCTGTTAAGTCTGCCATAAGCAGGGATATTCTAACCGGAGACGGTGTAGATCTTCTTATAATAGACCAGAAAGGCTTCCGGGAAAACCGTGTAAAGTTTTAGGGGGCTGGATCTATTATGTTGGCAGACCATATTAATGAGGATAGGCTTAAGGAGACTCTTTTAAAGCTCGTATCTATAAGGAGCATTTACACCAAGGAAGATCTGATCGTAGACTATCTGAATCGAAAATTACGTCCTATCTGCGATAATGTGACACTACAACCAGTTCCAGACTGCGGTGGAAACATTATAGGGATAATAAGAGGTGAAACCGACGAGGCTTTGCTCCTCAACACCCACATGGATACTGTTGAGCCTTTTTCAGGCTGGACGAAGAACATAAACGGTGAAGAGGAAGACGGCAGAATTTACGGCTTGGGGGCGCTCGATACCAAGGGCGGGCTTGCAGCCTTGATGGAGGTCTTCTATGCCATAAAAGACTCCGGTTTTAAACCAAGGAAAACAGTTATCTTTTCAGCTGTATGTGATGAAGAAGGGTTCAGTAGGGGAACCTATACGCTGATCGAAAGTGGAATGCTCAAAAACGTGAGGTTGGGCATCGTTGCCGAGCCTACAAGACTCAGACTGATGCGTGGGGGCCATGGAAGACTCGTGTTCGACATCGACATAAGAGGTAGGCCTTCTCATGGCGCTATAACAAGGGGGGCCATAAACACTATAATCGAGGCAAGCAAGATAGTACTATACCTAACCAAGGCGTCATTTCCGACAGGGAAAGACAAAGCCAAAACTAACGTCGCACCCCTAAGTATAAGGTCAAGCGAGTCCATCCTTACTCACCCTGAAAGATGTATATTAAGGTTTGACGTCCACTATCCGCCAGGAGTCAGCAAGATATCAGCTAAAAAAAGATTTGTAAAAGCTGTTCTCGACACACCAAACCTAAAAGTTAAACCAAACATCGACCTAATGAAGAGGCCAACACCCTACATGGAGCCGTACTACATAGAAAACGAGATCGTTGAGAAAATAAAGGGAATCATAGCCAGCATACTGGGGCACCCCCCCGATCTGGGTATTTCAGCATCCGTCAACGATGCAAACTACCTCAACAACCGTGCAAAAATCCCTACTCTAGTCTTCGGCCCATCCGGGATGAACGAGCATGCGCCTGACGAGTATGTCGAATTTGATAGCGTAGTCACATCGGCAAAGGTGTATGCAACCATTGTTGAGGAGATGACCAAGTAATGAGCCTACTGATCTACCTGCTATTGTTATGGGCTGCACTATACCTCTTCGGAAACGTAGCTAAACTCGAGAGGTACGGAGTGGAGATAGATCCTTTCATTCTAGTATGGAGGATTGGAAGGCTTAGAGATCTGATTGTTAAGACCCCGGGAAGGGTAAGAGAGGCGGTTTCAAAACTTTCGACCTTAGGTTACATTCTCGCACCGCTAAGTGCCATATTTGGTTTGTGGTATCTGGCCTCGAAAACTGTGAACCAGGTCTTAGGATATTCAAATCAGCCTGCAGCTATACCGTTAATCCCATATGTAACCATTCCTTTCGATCTAGCCCTAATAGTTATAATAGTAGTGCTCGCCGTGGTCCACGAGGTCTTTCACGGTCTAACAGCGCTATCTCTGGGGGTTAGAGTAAAAAACGCGGGCTTAGCCGTTTTATTCGCGCTTATAGGATTCTTTGTCGAGCTTGAGGATGAAGATCTCAAAGAAGCACCACGTAATAAAAAGTTTAGAATATACTCCGCGGGAAGCGTGGGGAACTACATAGTTGCAGGAATCACGTTCATGCTTATAGCGTCCATGTTCGCAGGCTTCCCTAAGGATCCCTACGGCGTATACGTCGTTGAACCTATAAGAGGCCAGCCATCCGAAAACGTTTTGAAGCCTGGAGATGTAATTATAGCGTTAAACGGCACCAGGATAAGAAGCTACGTTGAACTGGCCCGGTACATGCTAGGCACTAGACCCGGGGAAAACCTGATAATAACAACTGATAGGGGAAACTTCACCGTCAAGCTCGCAGAGAACCCTAGGAATAAGAGCACAGGGTTCATGGGGGTTAAACTATATACTGGTGACTATTACAAGCCCAGGATAAACTTGAACGGGGAACTCGCTGTTAAAATCTACAACTACCTGAGCCTAAACATGTGGATAAACCTCGGGCTAGCCATGTTCAACTTTCTACCAGCTCTCCCCGCAGATGGTGGCAAGATAGTAGAGATGTACCTTGAAGGAAGAAAGAAGATACTCTACGCTATAAGCATAGCGGTCTGGGGAACACTTGGCTTAAGCATGCTCCTCTTCTACCTTCCGGGCGGTTAGAATGTTGAAACTGCCCATGGTATACACCTCCGAGGAAATAATAGACTACGCCTTCCGCAAAGCATTCAGAAAGAAACAAGTCCCCACAGCACTCAAGGGAATAGATAGGCGGAGATATGTGGAGCGGGTTCGCCTAGAACAGTTTGAGGGAGCCGCCCAGAGATTTCTCTACAATGTTGTAAGAGGTTTCCCAAGCGTAGATAGCCTACACCCATTCTATAGGGAACTAATCTCCACATTCATAGATGTAGACAGGCTTAAACACTCACTAGGCGCTGCCGACTGGGCCTACCGAACAGTTAGGAGGATACTGAGGCAGCATAGGAGGCTCCTCAGGGCTGCGGAATCCGATAGAGAGCTTATTAGGATTAGGAAAAGCGCAACCGGAAGGTTCTCCTCCGTCATAAAGCAGATATCACCTGAACTTGAATTCCTAAAGAGCGTCGCAGTTAAACTCGACAAACTAGCAACAATAGACACAGATACGCCGTCAGTCGTCCTTGCAGGGGCGCCTAACACCGGCAAGAGCACACTTCTGAAAAGAATCACAAGAGCGAAGCCTAAAATAGCTGAATACCCGTTCACAACCAAGAATATTATTGTAGGGCACATGGAGCTCGGGGAGCAGGTAGTTCAGGTCATCGACACACCTGGAATTCTCGACAGACCCCTAGAGGAACATAACAAGGTTGAACGAAGGGCTATCGCCGCGATAAGGCATCTGGCAACCGTTGTCGTATTCCTGATAGACCCAACAGAAACATGCGGATACCCACTTGAAAGTCAGCTTGCAATACTGGACAGCCTGATGCAAATAGTGGACAGGAGGAAGTTCATTGTAACAGCAAATAAATCCGACCTTGAAACATTTAAGTATGGGCTGAGAAAGTTAAATGAGAGAGTGGAAAACATCCTCGTCGTATCAGCGGCCACAGGCCAAGGCATCAGTAGGCTCTTAGAAGAAGTCTCCATGCGGATTGGTGATTCTGGTTGAAGCTGCTCGCAATCCTATCAGGAGAAAACCCAACAATCCCCCACGCCGAGATTAGAGGTATACTTGAAGCCGAGGGGATAGATTATCAGGTAGCTAAGACGTGTTTTAAATGCCTCATATTTGAAGCCGGCGAAAACTCTGTAGAAGCAATATCAAGAAGAGCAGCATACACCCAGAAAATCTGCCAACATATACAGACCCTGGAAAACTTCAAAGATCTAGAAGACCTCAGAAAGATAGATCCATTCGAGATTAAAGCTGGAACCTTCAGGGTAAGAGCCTACAAAACAGGAAGCTTCAAAGCCAAGATCGAAAGGCTGAAAGTTGAAAGGGAGCTTGGAAAGATAGTAAAATCCTGGAATCCACACCTCAAGGGAGACATGGAGAAACCGCAGGTTGAGATAACAGTCCTGCTCACAGACAACTATTGCATCGTAGGGAAAACCCTCAAAGACGTTGACAGGTCAGTACTCGTCGCCAGGGAAGCAAGTCTACAAGCATTCTTCCACCCAGGGGCGATGAAACCAACAGTATGCAGAGCAATGGTTAACCTCGCAAGAGCCAGGCCGGGAGAAACCCTCCTCGACCCATTCTGCGGGTCAGGCGGCATCCTAGTCGAGGCATCCCTAATAGGATGCCACGCAATAGGAGTAGACATATCCATGAGGAGAATAAGAGAGGCCGAACAAGTAATGCTCTACTACGGAATAGAAAACGTCGAACTACACCACGGGAACGCCCTCTACCTAGAGTACGATGGAAACATCGACGCAATAGCCACAGACCCACCATACGGGAGAGGAACGGTGCCCCACGGCCAGAGTAGGGAGGAACTGCTGAAAATATTCGCCGGGAAAGCAGCCGCATACCTCAAGCCAGGCGGGTACATCTGCATAGCAACCCCTAAGGAGTCAAAAATAGAAGAATACCTTGAAGACTCAGGATTCAAAGTTTTAGAGAAACACTACCAGTACGTCCATGGCGGACTAACAAGAAAATTCACAGTCGCGAGGAGGTAAAACTTGCTCCTAAAAGTAGTATTCCTCGGCACCGGAAGCGCGGTCCCAACAAAGGACAGGGGCCTAACAAGCATAGCCATAAAGAGAGGCGGAGAATACATCCTAGTAGACTGCGGAGACGGAACCCAGAGGCAGATCATAAAGTCGAAACTCGGGATAAGCAGGCTAAAAAGAATATTCATAACCCACCTCCACGGAGACCACTTCCTAGGCCTACCAGCCCTACTACAAACAATGTCAATACTGAGGAGGACAAGCCCACTCGAAATATACGGGCCAACAGGAATAAAAGAATACATCGAAACAGCATGCAGAGTAGCAAGATTCAAGGAAGCATTCCCAATAAAAATAGAAGAATTCGACAAGCCCACAACCTACACCTACCAAGACTACAGAATAAAATTGTTTAAAGTAGAACATGGAGACATCCCAACCTACGGAATAGCCCTAGAAGAGAAGCCGCTACCCGGAAAGTACGACGTAAAAAAGTCAGACGAGCTAGGCGTACCAAGAATGCTAAGAGGACTCCTACAAAAGGGAATACCCGTAGAACTACCAGATGGGAGAATAGTACAGCCAAAAGACGTACTAGGCCCCCCAAGACCAGGCAGAAAAATAGTATACTCAAGCGACACAAGACCAACACCCGAAACAGTCAAAGCAGCATGGAAAGCAGACCTACTAATACACGACGCCACATTCAGGTCAGACATGAAAGAAAGAGCCATAGAAACATGGCACAGCACCGTAGAAGAAGCATGCCAAATAGCCAGACAAGCACAGGTAAAAACCCTAGCCCTAACACACTTCAGCGCAAGATACGACACCCAAGACCTAGAAGAAATAATGAAAGAAGCAAAACAATACTTCAACAAAGTAATAGTAGCAAAAGACCTACAAGAAATTCAAATACCCCTCTAACTACAACGAGCAACCCTTAACACAACAGATATGATGATGATCCAGAAGCCCAGAAGACATATTTAGACAACCTGAAAAATAAACTTGAACTGACACCTAAAGCACGTATGAATAATAGAAATACCGCCTACACCAGGCAAACATCTCAGAAAATAAACATTAAAAACCAACAGGCAGTTATATTAGTGGACTTACCCTAAGCCGCTGGGGCCGTGGTCTAGCTTGGTGAGCATACGCACAAAAGGATGCCAGCCTGGGGCGCTGGTGGTCCCGGGTTCAAATCCCGGCGGCCCCACCATTCCTATTAGATATTCCCAGATACGTAACATTTTCTGGAAGTTATACATGCCTAAACATTTTGAAAGTTATAGGGATATAAATGTGCTGCTTACTGCCAAGTTGGATGTGACGTGGCTCTTAGGATGAAGTCTCAGGCTACATCTTCGTCTGGATTCATAGCAGTATGAAGTTCCATAGGCGTTATGCTTAGACAGTATACGATGCCGTCATCTGAGCCTACCACAACCTCCAAGACTCCGTCCCAGTCTATGTCTGCAACTGTTGGGGATGATTCTACACTTCCGTTTGTCAGGTACCTCCATTCGAGTTTTCCAACATGGCTTAGACAATATAGAAACCGATCATTCGAGCCTATAACTACCTCTAAAGCCCCATCATCATCGAGGTCTGCTATGGCTGGTGAGGAGAACACTTCACAGTATTTCTCGTATTTCCATTCCAGGGCTCCATCGTGGCTCAAGCAGTAAATGTTTCCATCGTATGAGCCTATAACTACCTCTAATGTGCCGTCATCATCGAGGTCTGCTATGGCTGGTGATGATTCCACCCATCCACCGGTTCTGTATTTCCATTTTAGCTTTCCATCATAGCTCAGACAGTATATGTTGTTATCGCGTGAGCCTACTACAATTTCCAACAGCTCATCCCCGTCTAGGTCTGCAATAGCCGGGGAGGAATCTACTGATCCTCTCGTCTCGTATTTCCACTTAAGCTCTCCGTCATGGCTTAGACAATATATGTT
>Ga0164310_10000069_pt1 | contig 48156 bp, 48 predicted proteins | sample GuaBasSedimGuay1_FD_121795 | JGI IMG/M metagenome (GOLD analysis project Ga0164310, IMG submission 121795) | Subseafloor sediment microbial communities from Guaymas Basin, Gulf of California, Mexico - Guay1, Core 4569-9, 0-3 cm | ecosystem: Environmental > Aquatic > Marine > Hydrothermal vents... | reverse complement strand
GTGAGGAGTAGGTCCTCCAACCAGAAGCTGCCTGCCACGACGGGCGCGCCATCGTAGGCATAACAGAGGGACACGTTCAGGTATCCAGTCTTGGAACTGTCAACGATATAGCTCGGTGAAGAGATATCCTGACATAGGATCCCGTCAGTGATGTATGTGGCCTCGGACTGGCCTTGGAGATAGTTCACACCTGCGATTCGTGCAGAGAGAGAGTACGTGTCCTTCCCGACTTCATTGTCTGCTTGTGCCATGATTGTGAAGGTGCCATCAGCCGCATCGTAGTCACTCGACATCCAGGGGCTCCCGGTGACGTTCTCACACTCCAGGGCAATTTCCAGAGATGCATTGGGATGAGCGTTCGGAAATCCTAAGTAACAGAGCGTCCCGCTCACAGAGAGAGAGGCATCTACAGGGCCTCTCTCTGGCGTTCCCACATCGTCATCAATCGCGAGACCTCCAACGAGTGCCAACCTCGATTCGATGGTCCACCCTCCCGGATATGAGACAGAGCCACTTGACAACCCGTCAATATCGGTCACACTGACCCTGTAGGTCACGTTGTCAATGTGTCCGCAGGGAAATGTTGTCCTAAAGACAAAGGTCAGAGTGATCGACGTTCCTAAAGTGACGACCGAACAGTTTGTGCTCAACAGGTCCACGTACTCGGGATTGAGTCCTACTGCGAAGGAGTCATTGCTCTGACTGTACGTCAGGGTGAAATGGTCAGTCCCGCTCTGATTGTCTGCCAGTCCGAGTTCCACGAACTCGATGTTCTGATACCCTTCGGGGTCGCTCACATTGAAAGTGACGGAGACAGGATTGTACTGTGCAAGAGCATGAGTCCCATCCACGAGGCCTGATGCAATGGGTGGTCCTTCGACTGTTGGCGGGTGACCAATCAGACGGATGAACAGTCTATCAATGGACCAACTGCTCCCGGTCTGTTCGTTCCTGTCAGTATCACGGATCTGGAGATAGCACTCCGGACCGTTCAGAAAATCATGGATGTCCAGTATGAAGTCGCTCTGGCCGTCACTGTTGTATACCAGCGCATCAGGGGTCGTGTCACCTGTCTCCAGTCTGAACTGTAGTGATTCATCCGCCGTGGCACCCGCGGTGTAATCTACATGGAGTTCCTCGACCGAATAGGTGTCAAAGTCGACACCTGTGAACAGATAGGTGGTCTGGAAGGCAGAGTATGTCGTCGTATTCCTACCCTCAATCCTCCAGTCAGTGGCATCGAAACTGTCAGACCCATCAAAGCCCCCGTAGTATACTTGGACCTTGAAGTCAGCCCTCTGATAGATTGGGTCCGATGAAGTGAACGTCTGATCTGTGGCTGTTCCAGAGGTGAAGTTTCCGACCAACGAGAAGTCGGTGCCATTCCAGAAGAGGACATAGACCCACGCATCTGTCCACGAACCGCCTATGTTCAGCGTGAATCGTACACTGTTGTATGCAGCAGTATTCACATCGGAACAATAGAGATACCCTGCAAAGAAGCCGGTCTCATGAAACCCTCCACTATAGTATGATATCTCGGAGTCGGTCCAACCTGCGGGCTTGCCGGTAAACGTTTCCTGTCTGAGGAGGTAGTACCAGTTACTGCTGGAATAGGAGTCCTCGACAAGAGTTGTGGCGTCCGCCGTATCGTTGTTTCCCATTCCGTCTGGAGGGGGATTTGTTGCGTGTCCGTACGTTACCACGAACTCGGAGTCTACGTAGTCATCTCCCGCAGAAGCGGGAATCACTCTTCTGACTCCTTCAATGGTAATCTCATTGCTCTGTTGGTCGTCAATCTCGGGGGGGTCGTAGAGTGTGCCTGATTGCAGGGCGACGAACGCGAAACCTGTGACTAACATCATGGAGAAGATGGTGACGACAAGCATGCGATCCACTGGACACTTCCCTTCCTCATCTACTGACATGTCTTTGAACTTCTCAACAGATTTAACCTATTCGCTGGTCCTGGGCTACTCGTGACCGAGATTGTCTCATTCTGCTCGATACATTGATTACATTGAAAGCTCGTCGTCAGCTACAGGCGTTTCCATTCCGGAGGACATACAATCATGGCACCAAAAGGGAAGAGCCCTGATCCACAACCTTTCCGCGTACTTCAGATCGGCCTCGGATCGCTGGGTCGTCACATAGCGGTTTCCATTCTCAAACGAGAGAACCTCTCACTGGTGGCAGTAGTGGATGCTGACCCGGATCTGACCGACATGCCCCTGACGAAACTACTCCCGGAGGATGTACGTTGTGACCTGTTTGTGTCAGGTGGTCTCACTGAAGTGTTGGACAGGACCCAAGCTGATGTGGCAGTTATTGCTACTTCCTCCTCACTACAGTCAGTGGCTCCCACAATCAATTCCTGTCTTGAACACGGACTGGATGTGGTCTCGATATGTGAAGAACTGTCGTTCCCATTCAAGAAGAACCCCAAGATTGCAGAGGACCTCGACCGTGTTGCCCGTGCCCACGGGAAGACTGTCACCGGCACAGGGATTAATCCTGGATACCTCATGGACCTCCTGCCACTGGTCCTTACCGGGCCCTGTCAGACAGTGGAGCGAATCCGCGTCACGCGACACATGAACTCCAGTCACAGACGTCCCTCGTTCCAGAAGAAGATAGGGACTGGCATGACCCCAGCTGAGTTCAGGGCAAATATCGACGAGGGCAAGATCACAGGGCACGTCGGTCTGGTCGAGTCCATCCAGATGATCGATGACACCATGAATCTGGGACTGGACGAGATAGTCGAGCTTCCCCCGCAACCAATCATTGCTGAGAGAAAGGTGGCCAACTCTTTCACTACTGTCGAGGCGGGGAACGTTCTGGGACTCAAGAGTGTCGGCGTTGGGCGTCGGGATGGAGAGGATATCATCACTCTAGACTTTCAGGCCTACGCAGATGCAACTCCTCAGTACGATGAGATAGTCATAGATGGAACTCCTAGCATTCATCAACGAATCGAGGGTGGCGTGCATGGGGACAAGGCGACCATCGGTATGATGCTCAACATGATTCCCTTGGTGGTCACGGCACCACCCGGTTTCAGTACAATGAAAGACCTTCCCGCGCCACGTAACACCGAACGCGTCTGGAAGAGTGTCTGATATCAGTCAATTCGAGGCGATCCAAGTGCTTAACGATTACAATGCAAGAACTCCCACTTCCGCCGCCCTGTGGGCACGTGCCATCAGACTATTCCCTGGTGGCGTGAGTCACAACATCCGCAACTTCGGGATGCCGAGCTGTGGATCATACCCCCCGTACATTGCCAGAGGTCAGGGCGGGCACATCTGGGACGTCGATGGGAACGAGTACATCGACTGGTGGATGACCCACTACTCCATGATCCTCGGTCACAATGATGAGTATGTGAAGCAGGCAATCATGAACCAATTGGAGGGCGGGCATCACTTCGGGGCTCCGAACATCCCCCAGGTGGAGTATGGTGAGCGTCTCGGGGAGGCCGTGCCTCTTCTGGAGAAGATGAGGTTCACTGCCACGGGGAGTGAGTCCACCATGTATGCTGTTCGTCTGTCCAGACTCTTCACCAAGAGAAGACTCGTGGGGAAGGTCCTTGGAGGATGGCACGGGGGAAATGATGCCCTCACATATCATATGAGTCACCCCTACTCAGACGAGCCGTTCTACAATGGCGTGTCCTTTGACTACAATGACAGGGACAGTCTTGATGCCATGTTGAAGAAACACGGAAAGGACCTCGCCTGCATCGTGGTGGAACCTGTAGTCGGCGCCGGTGGCGGGATACCTCCGACAGACGACTTTCTGGTCTACCTTCGCGAGGAGACCGCTGCGAGGGACATCCTTCTCATCTTTGACGAAATCATCACCGGATTCAGGTTGCGATACGGGACTGCAGGAGATGCCATCTTCGGAGCAGAGCCGGACCTCGTGACTCTGGGAAAGGCAGCCGCGGGAGGGATGCCCCTCGGAGTATACGGTGGTAGAGAGGACATCATGGCTCTGGCTGAACCCGGTGCAGAGGGAGGCCGGTGGGTCGGCGGAGGGACTTTCTCAAGTCATCCTCTGACCATGACTGCGGGTCTGGCAGTCCTTCAGAGGCTACGCGAGAAGAAGGATGAGTACGAGCGTCTGAACAGGATGGGTGACACATTCAGGTCTCGATTGAATGAGTCTCTTTGGGAGAAGGATGTACCACTCGTGGGCACAGGTTTCGGCTCGATCAACTTTGTCAGCTGTCTGAAAGCGCCGTTGAAGGAACTCCCACGCACTCCCGGTCAACTGGGTGCGCTCTTTGATCACAAGACGCAGGACCTCTTCCAAGGATACCTCATGCAGGAGGGTGTGTTTGGTTATCATGGACTGGGGGCCCTGTCATTTGAGCATACGAATGATGACATGGAGAAGACTCTGTCAGCAATATCCTCCGCCACAGAGTCCCTCCTCAAGACAGAAGAGTAGCACTGACACAGGTCACTCGATTGCGACTGCGTCATCTCCCGATACCATGGTGTGCCTGTCAGCGGCTACTGCTACCGCTGCGACGATGCTGATAATCAGGAGAAGCATCTGGGCAGGAACAACAATCCCCGCGTACAGAAGCGCTCCACCGATAGCATTGGTCATGGCATGATAGAGCGTCGCCACCACAAGGTTGCCGTTAGTTGAGTTGTAGAGCCAACCATACACAACAGCATCGGCCATGACGAAGGGGACAAAGACCAGAAACGATCCATAGACATCGAGCATCTGGCTGTTGTTGACCACAAAGAGTGGAATGTGCCAGACGGACCAGACGGCCCCAATGAGCAGACTGGACACGAGGGGGGCATACTTCGCCTGGAGGATGGGCTGAGCGCAACCCCGCCAACCAATCTCTTCCCACACGTTCATAGCGAACATCTGAAGCAGAAAGACCGAGACCATCAGCAGGTCAATGCCAGCAACTTCTGGTCCTCCCAAGACGGTCTTGGAGAGAGTCCATGCGCCGTAGAAGACCACCAAGGGGAGCGCCAAGGCCACAAGGAGCCACACTGCGCTGAATCTCCTCTTGAATCCCTCAAGGAGTATCTTGGGCCCTTTCTTGCCGTCCCGCACATAAAACGTGATGACAGCTGCCAAGGTGGGTGACATACCTCCTATGAGGACAGAGGCACCGGCCAGATATCCCGGCATGAGTCCATATGACGATAAGACCATAGGTGTATAGCCCAAGAATCCTATTGTCAGAACTAGTACAAAGAACAGAATCGCCGATTTCTCGTTTGACATCTTCTCAATCATCGAAAGCAGCCTCCTAGTTCTATCCATTTCATGAAGAGATGATTCAGAACAATCAACGATTGAAAATCGTGGAGTTATTAAATGCTTACGAGTAACATGAATGGGGATTTGCTGAGGTGGACTTGTCGGTACCCGAGATGGTTGAGCGTCGTCGATACAGGGAACTGAAGGGCGTTGCTGACGAGTATGCTAGACGGGGCGATTGGAGTCTGTTGGTGAGTGAGATTCATCAACACAATCCTGAAGGCAAGAGCAGGGACGCACTCGTGTCTCTCCTCGAGCTCGAGTCCGTTGGGGGAACTGATACGGATATCTTCAAGGAGTTCTTGCTCCTTGAAGGCGACACACTCGACGAGATCCGTGCGGAGGCGCATGGTGTTGCCATAGAGCTTCTTCGCGAACAGATTGCATCGCGTCATACCTATTTCCTTGATGTGCAGGCCATGGCATCGACCTGTTTTGCTGTCTTGATCGATGATATCCTTGAGGTCCGGAGAAAGGAGATTCAGTCCCTCAACCCTCGCGCCACAAGGCTTGATGTGCTTGAAACGTACTATGGTTTTGTGGTACTCACGACTGACGGATCCGTTCCACGGAATAGGTCCCCTAGACATTCCTACGCGTACTTGACGTACCGGTCTTGGCTTGACGAAGAAATCAATCCGAATGCCGCGGCAGCAATTCGGAGTCTGACGGATGAACTTGCTGATGGCGTGGACATGGACACAAGGTATCTGACTCTTGGAAGCAACTCATTCTTCAGAAAACGCTGCAGAGCGGACACTGCGCGGATACTCGGCGATGCTGTACGCCTGTCCCTCTATAAGATGCCCGGAAACCGAGTAGGGGCTGCCAAGAACCTCGGTGAAACAGGGGACTCTCGTGCCTTGGGTTTCCTCCACTCACGACTTCGTACAGATCCGAGCGGGCGTGTCCGGACCGCAGTGGCACAGGCAATAGGCAGCATCGGTCATGAACGATCAGTGGAAGTCATGCTGCAGTACATCCAGTCAATTGAAGCACGGTACTCTAAAGCACTGTCTCTTGCCGTGCGAGCTCTCGGTAACATAGACACGGACGCCACCCGCGACGTATTGGCTGACCTGATGAGAACTGGTTCCAACACAGTCAAGGCCGCCGCAATTGAGTGTCTATCTCGACTGACTTCTCCTAGTTTATTGACAATCGCATCCTCTCACGTGAGGAACTCAAGTAAGCCTGTGGCCCGAGCCGCAATTCTTGCCCTGATTCGACTAGGGGCCGAGGGCCAAAAGGTCTTGAGGGCGAATGCAACAACCATATTGGAAAGGCTAATGCATGATCGCCCCTCGCGAGGTGTGTTGAAGCAGCTTCTCAGTGTCGAGGGAATCAGAGACGATTCGAGCGTACAATTCAAACTCTCACTGCGGGTGGACATTCTCAAGCAAATGATTCAACGCATAAGGCGAGAACAGGAAAGGGGACCATCTTCCGAATATCACAGGCGTTGGTTGCCACGCCGTGAACGCAAGATGAGAGATGAACTCGAGGGGATACTCGAAATGGTGGGAGGAGTCAGTTCACCCTGCGTTGAGTCCCTTACGAGTGAAATCCAGAAGTTTCTCAGTACTCTTCCTCCGGTCCGAGGCCACGATTCTGCAGGCACACTCGTGCACGGCTAACAGGAGTCCATCCTATCCGTCATTACTACTGAATTCCTTCAAGACGGAAGTATTCCTCCGCCCTCCTCTCATATTCGTCGGCTTGATTTGAATCTCCCATTGCTCGATGGATACGAGACAGGAGAGAGCATGCGTTCCTGAAGTCTATGTATCCAGAAACGGCGCTGAAGACAGCGAGCGCCTGCTGCCCAAGCTCCAATGCTTGGTTGTAGAGGCTCTTTCCCAAGAGAATGCTCGCTCTCACTAACAAGGTCTGCCCAAAGATCTGGAGGACATCTTGGTCTTCTGACTCTTCCTTGGTTTCCAGAATGACCTCACCAAAGTGCCCCTCCGCCTCTTCAACACTCTTCTCAGAACCGTCCTGTCCATTCACTGTGGAACGCCTTGTCTACGAGTACGGACGAAGCCTCTTTGGTCCTTCGAGCGCAATTCTCATCTACTCTCCGATAATCTTCACCAGGACCCGCTTCGGCCGTCTTCCATCGAATTCACCATAGAAGATGGCTTCCCACGGCCCGAGGTCAAGTCTTCCGTCTGTCACTGCAATGACGACCTCGCGTCCCATGATCTGTCTCTTGTGGTGTGCATCACCGTTGTCCTCTCCTGTACGGTTGTGCCGATATCGACTGATCGGCTCGTGCGGAGCTAGCTGTTCGAGCCACTGCTTGTAGTCCTCATGAAGACCTGATTCGTTGTCATTGATGAACACACTGGCAGTTATGTGCATGGCATTGACGAGACAGAGTCCCTCTCTGACTCCGCTCTCATCCACCGCCTTCTGGACTTGCGGAGTGATATGCACAAAGTCCATTCGGGCTGGCACGTTGAAGGTGAGATACTCTGTGTGTGACTTCATAGTAGGACGTGAATACTCTCTATGCGGAAAAGCATTCCTGCATGGCCTCGGGGGAAGATTCATGTCTTGCGTTTTAACAGAGTCAGCAAGTGCAGAAGATGAATCAACGTAAGAAGGTCATGCTCGCTATCCCCCTCATAGTGGTGACGGCGCTCTTGGGCTACTCCACTCTTCTCGGGATAAGTCCCGGATTTGAGAGCCCTTCACTCGAGTTCCCCATACTTGAGTCTGGTGATGTCGAGAGGCTTGCCGCCTACCATACTCCGGACTGGGGAGAACCCGGAGTCTTTCACAATGGTATTGACCTCATTATCCCCAACAATGTGACGATAGTTGCACCAGTGCAGGGAACAATAGTCAGTGTTGGTGAGCAGGTCAATCCCTATGCCGGAAACACACTCTTCGAGATCACTGTGGCCATCAACTGGGGCTGGCAGGTCAAGCTTGTTCTGGAGCCAGGGTTTCTTGATGCTGCCAACAATTCACTGCAACACGATATGATTGACGCAGTATCCGGTCAGAGGGTGGTTCCTGGTGATGAACTTGCCACACTTCTCTACAGCAACAACTACGCCCATCTGCACTACATGCTATTGAGATACGGGCAAGACGTATGTGCGTACAACTATTCTACCGCGGCTGCCAAGACAGTATTTGACACAATCGCCTCGACCTCCAACAGCACGATCACCTATCATTACTCAGAGCCCAACGTCCTCTCCAGTCCGATGGTGATTGTACCTGCCGCCGCAATCGGTGCGTACGTCTTGCTGGTGTACGTGGTCTTCCGAAGGTTCCCCGGATGATCATCATTGAGACTTGCGGAAGTTGTGCTGGGCCACGGGATGGAAATCTGTCCCTCTGACCACATAGTAGGTCCTGCTCACAAAGCCATTGTAACTCTCTACGCCCAGTTCAATGATGGTGCCGTCCTCGAATGTGTGGGCGTGGATGGGCCTTCCCCTTCTTGAGAAGAACCTCCGTTCCAGACCATACTTATCATGGCGACCGAGGATCCTTGCGATGAAGATCTCTGCCACATCCTCGCTGTCCCGTTTCCGCGTCAGTGTGTCGACGGAATCCCCCTCATGCACAACAAAGCCCCCTCTTCGAAGAACATAGTCGACCACCTCTGACTCTAGCAGACCCTCTGAGTGTCCCTCCTCCCGTGGTGAGGTTCCTTTGAACTCATACCCCCTTATCACGACACCCGGGGTCTGAGTGGACGAGCGCTTTCTTCTTGCCCAATCTGCATTCTCCTTCACACGTTTGGCCTTCGACCTGGACTCCTCTCTCTTTCTCTCCTTGCCTCTGCGGAGTGGTCCCTTCTCGTCGGTCATCAGTTGTCAACCACTTGTGTGTTTCTAGGCAAGACCTGACTAGATGCGCGTATCTTCCTACAGAAGAAGATAACGCAGACGCTTGAGATTGGATGTCAGATGCGGCTGAGATTCGGACAGCTCTGTCCTGTTAGAACATGTGTTCCAAGTTCCTCTTCGCCCACCGAGTCTTTGTCGTTCTGTCTCGTATCAGTTCGACTCGACCAGTCGGTGCATAGGACGAGGAGAGTGAGTACCGTGACTATTATCAGCACATCTTCAAGAGGTAACGCTCCCAGAGAGAGCAGATAGATTGAAACCGCAAGAGTGACGACGAACACAGAGACCTTGGCGTAGAGGTTGAGGCGCCGTCGCCGGATCTCCTCACGATAACCGATAGAGGCTCCCAACACCAACATCATCACTACGATGAGCGTGGCGACCAGCGCTCCGACGAAGAGGCGCTCAAGAATGTCCTGCATGGTCTGTGAAACCCCCTTGCACGTAGTCCTGTCAATGATGTGTATCTTATTTGTGATGCGGGGCGGCGTGCGGAGGTTGTGGATGATGCTGCAAGAATCTTCATTAGTTGCTGTTTCATTGGTTTCAGACGATGAGGCGAAGATTCGGGTATGACTACCTCATTCTCTTGGCAGTCTTCTTTGCAGTGGTAGTCTTCGTCTCCGTCAGTCTCCTGACTGGCACCGCGTGGTCGATGACCACAGAGACCCAGATGGCCACGTGGATTATGGTGATCTCCACTACCGGTGCTGCCACTGGGGCAATGGTAACCACATACTCCTTCATCGCCTACATGGAGAAACCAGAGCTTCGTTTCATGGTCTTGGCTCTGGTGGGAATCGACATGGTGTTCGTCCTGTTTGCATTCATGTTCTCTCACAGGTCACTCATGGAGTGGATACCGTTCTTTCCGGGACACCAGAGGAATAGAACAATCGTGGCTGCCTTTGGGCTTACACTGGTCCCAAGTGCACTGTCGGCCTCCTTCAGAGGAGAGGCTCAGCTGGTAGGGCTGAAACGGTGGATGGTGGTGCTTCTCGGAGGCGTGGCAATCCCTCTCTGTATTACTTGGTTCATGGTCAGTCCTAATCCTGTGTTCATTACAGTTGACCCCTATGGAGGACTCTTCAATGCAACACCAATTGGTCTGGCGTTGTTGTTGGTCAGCTTTGTGTCCTTAGTCATATCCTTCGTGAGGTACTTCGCCGACTGGCTTCAGAGTGGGAATCGTATCTCCTTCGCATTCTCACTGGCTCTGATCCTCTGGACTCTGGCGCTCGTGCTCCTGGCGGTCCTAGAGTCTGCGTTGCAGATCATAGAAGCGATATGGTATAGCCTGATACCCATTGGCCTTGCATTGATTGCGCTGGCCATGCTGATGAGCACTGTGTTGGATCCTCATCGGGCGCTCCGTGATCTGGTCGATCATCGGACTCGGGAGCTCTTGAGGTCAGAGATGGAGAGCGCGTTCTATCTGAATATGTGGAGCCACAAAATCGGAAACCTGCTTCAGGGACTGATCACCTACGTCGAACTCTCCGAGGACTTTGGTGACGGAAAGTCAGATGAGAGTATGCTGGAAGTTGCACATCAGCTTGGTCGAGAAGCAACCATTGTGAATCGTCAGGTCATCAACCTGAGCAGAATAAAGGCCAGTCAGGACACAGAGTTGGAATCACGGAATCTGATGGATGCAGTGACCACGGCCATTGACGATGCCTCCAACCTCTTGGGTGATAACCGGATTGAAGTCGATGTCAACATTACCGATGATGCATGGGTTATGGCCGATGACCTGCTGGACCTTCTGTTTGCGAGTCTGTTCGTCTTTGCCGGAAAGCACGGAAACGCGAAGCGTATCAGAATCACATCAAGCGTGTCAGATGATGAGGTTGGTGTGAATATCACATGTGAGAGTGAGTGCTTCTCACAGAAACGGATCCGACAGGCATTCGGCGATGACTTCTCGCTTGACTCACTGACAGGCCTCGAACTCTACACTGTGAGGCTCCTCCTATCACGCTATAATTGCCATATGGAGTATCCCATAAAGTCTGGAGCTGTAGGCAATGCCGTCAAGATTCGTTTTCTGCGCGGGCAACAGCAACCTGATGACTCTGAGGCGGAAGAGCAATCATAAGATATCCTTGTAACAGTCGCTTGGATAGAAGTTGTTCTCATCCTCAGAATGATTTGGATACCAGACCTGCGCGAAGAACAGGTTTCGTCTGGCCTCCTCGTCATAGTTCCATGGGGGTGGAAGACACTCGGGGCATCAGTGTCCTGTCTTCAGAACCAGATACGGCGACGCCTTCTACCCCTCGAACTCATGGCCAAAGGCGCATCTCCACTTGAGTGGGGTGTACATATCGCCGTTCCACTCCTCTGTGAGGAGTTCACCACCTCGGAATCTTGCCGCACCCTGAAGGTCTGCCAGTTCGAGTTGTTCCTTGGACTCATCATACCCATGGTCAAGTCGCACCCACTCAGGATTGAGGTCGGGCATGTCCGGGTCTCCCCAATCACCGATGGACTCATACTTCTCAAAGGATCCGTAGAATGCGGTGATGCGTTTCTCATTCCGGCTCTCATACCAGTAGAGTGTGCCATCCTTGCCAGACACCATTCCCTTCATTCGTTTGTAGGCTGTTCTCCTGATGAGACTGCGCAGTCCCGGGACTCGATTCAGGACTCCCACGATCTTCAGAGTGAGCGAACGATTGGCCATCACCTGCCGATAGTGGTCCTCCAGGGTCTCTCCCCAATTGTGGATGTAGTCATTGAGAACATGGCTGTCCTCAAAGTACTGACAGTGGAAATTGCGCAGCGCGAACCACCTTCTCTCCATGATCTCTCGAAAGTCCCCCATCCCCAGCATTCTCATCATTCGATCCAAGTAGTCAATGAACATTACTCTGCACTCTGGGCCGCCACCCATGTTGTAGACGCGTCGCCAGAAATCAGAGTCTTCCAGAACATCGAGGCAGTTGACAAGCCCACGCCCAGCATCGAAGCATGTGTTGAGTTCAATGCATGTGTCGATGGGCTGATGAAACATGATGGGGTCCATCAGGCTCATTGCATCCGGAATAGCGATGTAGGTCTGCCTCAACGAAACCCAGTACTTGAGTCCCGAGTCTATGACCGCGCGTTCACCACCTATCTTGCAGACGGCGTAGAAGTCAAAGATGCTCGGCTTCAACGGATCGCCAACCCTCCCCATGTGTATTGACTGAAGTCTGTCACCCGTTTCAGCCACAGATCCCACATAGATGAGTTTGATGTGGTCCCTCCCCCCCCACTTCATGTATTGCTCTCACCACGTACTCGACAGCAGTTGTATTGACCGCCTTTGACATCTCCGGATTGTGGTCAGCGGCAGGAGCGATGAATGCCATCGGCGACAGGACCCAGTCGGTCCCCCTGACGGCCTCCAGAATGTCATCGTAGTTGGTGGCATCTCCCCACACGATCTTGAATCCATCGCCTTCAACCACTCCGGACCCTGATATAGGTTCTATCCCACACTCTCTCTCATAAGACGCGAAGAGCCTCTTGTTCTTCTTCGACGGTCGAAGGAGCAGCATAACATCATACTTGCGCCTCCCATCCGGCGTGACTCGCTTCCAGAGTTCCTGAAAGGCCACAAATCCCATCGAGCCTGATTCTCCCAGGAGCAGGACTCTCTCTATCGGTCATTACAGGGCCACCATCGATTGCTCTTGCTGGGGCGGGAGTGAGATTTGTGCCGGCTATAGTTCTTTCTCCGCCGCATTTCCATTGTCATGGAATGGAGGGGACGCCGTACGTTCTGTCACGGAATCGTGCGCGGCTCGCCGCCACAACACATTGATTAGACATGGATGATTTCCTGAAACAGATGGGAATGAAGGAGGTACCGCCAAGATGACTCAACAGAAGATGAAGATATACTGGGCAAATGCCCTGTTCTCTGTGGCCGACCGCGAGTTCAATAGACTCTCAGTGGAGAAGGTCAGAGACGCTGGATTCTCTGTATTCCTTCCTCAAGAGGCATTCACAAGTGACGCTGATCCCACAAACGAGGAGATATTTCGTGTTGACACTGCAGAACTCCAGTCATCAGATGTTGTGGTTGCATGCCTCGATCAGTTCCCTATTGACGCTGGAGTGGCGTGTGAGATTGGCGTGGCCTACGCCTCCGGCATACCGGTAATTGGTCTCTACACGGACGTGCGGAAGGATCGGAGAGGTGCTGGTAGGATGTACAAGAACCAGTACGTTCTTGGCGCTATCGAAGCCAACGGTGAGATTGTTGAAAGCATTGAGGGTCTCATCTCTGCCCTGTCGCGGCTCCGGAAGAGATAGAGGCCGACTCGATTATTGGAGACTACTTGCCAAGATATAAGAAAGACTGCAGTCCGCTCTATCCATGGAATGCAAGAGTCTTGACGACGGCATGGTTCTGCGAAACGCCTGTGCCGATGATATACCCGCCATTATCGCCCATGTGAGAGCCGTACATGGCGAGGAGGTTGTAGATGGCATCAGGGCGATGTACGAGTCGCATCCGCGGATGTCCTGGGAGGACACGTTCGTCATTGCCAATCCCGACGATGGAACCATCATCTCATCACTCGTACTGTTGTCCGGGACATGGTTGCTTGATGGAGTTGAAGTTGAGACTGCTCAGATGGAGGTAGTCGGCACGCTGGAGGAGTATCGGCATAGAGGCTACTCCCGGATTCTCAATGAGGCTTTTGAACGACGAGTCGCCGAGATTGGTCCGGTCATTCTAGTGATCGCAGGGACTCCCTACTTCTATCGCAACTTCGGATACGAGTACGCTAGTCCCCTTGGCGGCGCATATCCTGTGGCCTCTACTCTCATCCCTAGGCTTCCTGAAGGTGAGAACGAACCCGTCACAATCGAAGAGGTGACGCAACAGCGTATCAAGGACTTTCTAGAGTTCCGATCGGTTCATCTTCCCACGGGCACATGGCTGAAGGACATACGGGAGGAGGACTTTCAGTACTATTCCTTTGACTGTAGCAAGACAGACACGGAGGGATGGTTCTTTCATCTCGTGCGGGAGAAGAAGCGACTAGTGGGTGTGTTCGTCCTTAGCAGGTGGGCCAAGAATGTGGACATCATCTGTTTGCACTTGAAGAACCATGTTCATCTTGACTCGGTGCTGAGATTCGCGTCAGCACGAGCCCGTGAGTGGAACAACCAGACAATCAGAGTGGCCCCTCCCAATCAACCAGTCGTGCACGAGTACCTTCGTTCTATAGCGTCAGTCGATATGCAACAGAGGTATGCCTGGTATGTGAAGATACCGTCCATACAACGATTCATCGAAACCCTCTCCCCAGTCCTTTCTCAACGACTTCGAAACTCAGAGTACAACAAGCATGAGACGACCCTGAAGATGACAGACTACAAGCGTGGATTCTCAATTCGATTCTCAGATGGGCGTTTCGAAGGTGTGTCATCGATGAATGAGCGAGACCTCGGCAAGTACGACCTGGCAGCTCCGACAGGCCCACTGACACGGCTCCTAATGGGATACGAGACTCTGGACGAACTCAAGTCACACGAGCCAGACGTCCTCTGCAAGGCCATATCGGTCCCACTGGTCCGAACACTCTTCCCGAAGGTGAACGCGACAGTCGATCCCTTCTACTAGGTTTCCAAGAACTTACGTGCGTCAACACTGGCCGTGACGACCTCACCCCTTGCACACTCGACCCCTTCAGAGTAGAGGGAGCAGACCACCTTCATTCGTCGCTCATCCGCCTCTTCCACGTGAGCTCTCAGTGTCACCGGCTTGCCGAGAGGAGTGGGTCTCAGGAACTTCACAGACAGGGAGGCTGTGACATGCATGATATGGTCGTCAGAACCAGACTGTCTATGAGCCAAGGCGTTTGCAGTCCCTGTCGCATGGCAGTCAATCAGTGTAGATATGATTCCGCCGTTGAGAATCCCCGGAAAGGCTAGATGATACTCCTGTGGAGTCCATGTGGCCACAGTCTCATCTCCCTCCAAGTAACTCTTGAGTTGAAGACCGTGCTCATTGTTCTTACCACATCCCCAGCAGAATGTCGCCGCTTCAGGCCACTTGTCTTGGATGGTCTCTCTGTGCTCACTCATTTTTCTCGTCACGATGCGGTTGGAATCGCCACTTAAGTATCTGGGAGTGGTGGTGACCGACCTGTACGCGGAGCCACACTCAGAGAATCAATGTACCTGAGTGGCTTAGAGTAGCACGAGCTTAGTATGGGACGTTGCATAGGACTAGTAGATACCGGAGGTCTTGTCTTGGGAAAAGGATTAGCTCTACTTGGTCTCATACTGATCATAGTGGGTGTACTGCCCATTATCGTGTCAATTGCTGGAATCACCGCTCTTGACAGTATCATTGTCTACTTCTACATGCTGAATATCTACAACCTGACTCTTGGCGGGTATGTCTTCTCGGAGATCATGCTTGCCTGTATTGGGTTGGGTGTCATCTTCTTCCTGATGGGTCTCATCGGATAGGGGAAGTCACCACTCTCCAGTATGTGAGAATAACAGAGGGAGGTATAGACCTCTCTCACCTGCTTTTTTTTCCATTGACCACAGTCCCTCCGATATCCATTGCCTTTTCTTCTCACAATGACATGTACAGGTTGATTGTAGTGAATGATGAAGATGACCAATGGCGTTTCTCATTGACGCCCGCGCAATTCAATGTCCTTCGCCAGTGTGGGACCGAGCCTCCCTTCAGGGGAGAGTATGTCCATCATAAGGAGGATGGCACATACACGTGTGCAGCATGTGGGAACGAGCTGTTCTCATCTCAGACCAAGTTTGACTCGGGAAGTGGGTGGCCAAGCTTCTGGGAAACCGCCCGTCCTGACAGCATCGAGACACGGAGGGATCAGAGTCTGGGGATGGTGCGCATTGAGGTAGTCTGCCGGAAGTGCGGCAGTCATCTCGGTCACGTATTCGATGACGGTCCTGCACCGACTGGTCTGAGGTACTGCATAAACTCCGTTGCACTAGGTTTCAAACCGAAGCACCGGGCATGAAGAGCCCCCCTCTTATTGCCAACAGCACACATGACTGGTCGCGGCCATCATGCAACGGACCAGATGACTGAGTAGTGGTCCTTCTCCCTCGACTTCACATCACCATTCAGCTGTAGGATTAACAGGTGATAGTATATGTCGTCTGGGCGCACCCCTAGTCTCTGTGCCAAATCCTCTATCTCACTCTCTCCGGAGGTCTCAAGCTCTTCAAGCACCCTCTCTCTGAGAATGCGTGCAGGGTCTGTCAACTCCCTCTTCGACTTTCGGACCTGTGATCTCTCAATCTTCTCCAGATCGACCTCGCCAGCCTCAAAGAGATTGGTCTTACGGATCGAGTCGAGAACACCCTTTCCTTTCTCGGTGAGCGCTATGACGGAAGTCCATCCCTTCTCACTGCCGGCAAACCCGCACGACAGATCCGCGTGTGTCCCAAAGAAGTCCTGACAGTGTTCGCAGGACCCCAGTTTCACGACCTTACCATCATCTCCTGTCTTGTTGTTGTTCGAACAGAACAGTCCAATCTTCAAGACCTCGACTCCAAGGCGCTGCTCCAATCGACTCACTCCTCGGAGTTCGCATGGGAGTCCCACGATGACTATCTGAGGGCCGTGCTCTCGAAGTGTCGACCCGAACTCGTTCATGACACCCGATGGAGAATAGCGTGTCCCCCCAAGCTGTTTCACTTCCTTTGGGTCTGTCACTGTGAGGGGAACGGGCTCTCTCTTCTCTCCAGTCACTGCGACTGCTGCCTTGTACTCCTTGGTCTTGAGGAGATGTCTGAGGAGGGTGGTCACGAAACCACCATCGGAGGCCACACTCAACAGTGTCTTGTTTCTGGTTCTGAACGAGGCACTGCCCAGCGGCTTCAGCGAGTCTTTGCTTACACTCTCCGGATGTGCCTGCGGGCAGAGTTCATAGCAGAGCCCACAGCTCTTCCCTTGCTTTGTGAGGACGCATTTTCCTGTCAGGACGGGCTTTCCATCCTCCAAGGTTATCGCCTTGCAGAATCCTGCACACAGTCCACACCCCTCACAGAGGTCCTTGTCAATGATCTCCTGTTGTAGCAGTTCAAAGCTCACATGACCACTCCCTGATTATGCCTCTCTCATCTGTGGCAAACGAGACCTTGGAGTCCTCATCCTTGGATGACCCGCTCACTGCAGTGGGCTCGAAGGTCTTTGTCCTGTAGGTCTCAAAGGGACTCTTTGACACCTCTACGGGTGTCTTGAATCCGAAGAAGAAGAGGTTGGACAGAACCTCATTGCCTGCAACCTCTCGTATCTTATCCATAGCGGAGGAATAGGCCTCATATCTGGGCTGCTCTCTTGCCTCCAGTATCTGTTGCTGTGCCTCTCGGAGACTCGCTCGAAGTCTAAGCGTTTCTTCAGACGGCTTGAACTCCACTGAGGTCTCGTAGGCCTCGATCAGGTTCAGTGCAACGCTGACCCCGTGGATTCCATATATGGTCGCAGCAATCTGCACCGCCTCTTCAATCGGTCTTCCCACCATGATGTCAGACCTGATGTCTCCTGTTGACGGAATCCTCCCTGGTTGAGAGAACGCAGTGGCCAGATGGAACCTGAAGAATGTCCCAACCACGTCCACTAGTCCCTCCGTTAGTTCATCCGGCTCATCACTGAGTTTGTCAGTTGTCCACGCATTCCCAACAGTGGCCACCTCGACCTGCCTTGCCATGGTGCCGAAATAGCTGATCATGCTTGAGGTCGGGTCTTCAACAATCTCAATGCACCCCCTACAAGGTGTATTGAAATCTATGCAGCGCTGTGCACACGAACCCGACACAACTCCACTGCATGGTTGACCTAGGTGATTGAAGCAGGTTTCAGTGTCTTCGATGGCATTGACTCTTTGGATATTGTAGAAGAGGTCGTCTGTCATCTTTCGACTGCAGCTCTTGCACAGGTTCTTGGTCTCCTCGGGGTGCTCGTATAGGAGAGCACCTCTCAACTCCTGCGGGTCCGGAGGACAGCCCAACACTGCAAGCCCGGGGCCGGCGAGATGGCAGGCCGAGATGACATCAGCCCCCTTCTGGTTTGCTAGGCCGAAGATTCCTCCTGAATAGGGACAGGTTCCGTAGCCGACCATTCTAGTGCATCTGGAACTCAATTGTTCCAGGACGGGTATGTCGCGCTCTGTGGCATATCCTGTGAGAATGATGATGTCCGCCTTTATGTCTGCACTGCGGCCATCCCTCAGACAGTGGTGAATGAGCTCAAGTTCATCCCAATCATCGATGGCAAGAGTATGCCATGCGCACCGCTCGCACCCATTCAGGTGATACACTGCTACTGTTGCCCTACTCATCACTTGTTGCCTCCGCTGTGTCTTCATCAGGAGAGTATGTGAGCTTGATGATCTCCTCAAAGTCTCCAATGATGGTCTCGCCCTCTGCTGCTCTGGCAGTGTATGCAGAGAGCACTCGTTGAGGCAGGCCCATCTCAACAAGGAACTTCTTCAGTATCTTGACCCTGCGCAGTCCCACAAGGTTCGCATCGTGATAGTGACAGGCTCCAAAGCAGCATCCAATGACCGACACCGCATCGGCGCCTTTGTCGAAAGCATCCATGATGTCACGTGGTCCAACCCTGCCTGCACAGGGCACTCTGATGATATTGATCCGGTCATCATACTCCATTCGCATCACTCCAGCCGTGTTGGCGGAGCCCTGAGCGCAATTCTTGCATAGGAAAGTCACTATCACTGCTGAGCACCTCCTTTGATGGCGTTGAACAGAGCAGAAATCTCGGCTGCCACCTGAATCTCCCTGTAATTGCGAATCTGAATTGCTCCTGTTGGACATGCGGGAACACAGACCCCGCAGCTCTGACAGGCGGCGTCGTTGATTGTGGGAGGCCCGTCCTCGCTGGAGGATATCGCGCCCACACCACAGGCTCCAACACACGCCATGCACTCAACACAGAGATCTGGGTCGATTACAGCCGTATCGAGTTTCTTTTCGACGTACCCCTTGACAAGAGGTTGGGCTGCTGCCGATGCTGCACCGCCTGCATGTGCAACAGTCTCTGTGATATCTCTGGGTCTCTGAACTGCGCCTGCCAAGTATATGCCATCTTTGCTGGACTTGACAGGTCCCATCTTGATATGGAACTCACGTGCGAACCCCTCCTTGGACCTGAGGATACCAAGGGCTGAACCAAGTTTTCCGAGTCCCGACGGTGCAATCATGCCAGCTGACAGGATCACCATGTCGGCCTCAATCACCATCGGTCTGCTCATGAGGGTATCTTCGACCACTACCTTGATGTTCCCAGTCTTGGGGTCGGGATTGAGTTCTGCAGGTCTTCCCCTGATGTAGTGGACTCCCAAGTCCTGCGCCCTCCTGTAGTACTCCTCGTAATGCAGGCCAGATGTTCTCACATCGATGTAGCACACATAGACATCAGTATCGGGTAGGTGGCTCTTGATGAAAGATGCGTTCTTTGTCCCGAACATGCAGCATACACCTGTGCAGTAGACATTACCGACCTGTTCATTCCTCGAACCCACACACTGAACCACAACAACGCTCTTGGGCACCTTTCCATCTGAGGGTCGAACGATCTTTCCCTCTGTCAAGGTTGTTGGTGCCACCAACCGTTCGAAGTCGAGTTGTGTGATGATGTTCGGGTGTTCTGAATGGTACTGAGTGATCTCGGAAGGATTGTACTCTTCGTAACCAATGGCCACAACAATTGTGCCCACGTTGAATTTCTGTGTTGTCGACTTCTTCATGCTCAAGTCAACAGCTTGGACTGGACATACCAGTTCGCACTGGCCGCAATCTATGCAATGCTTCTTGTCAACGGTGAAGGTGGATGGGAGTGCCTGCGGGAAGGGTTTGTAGATCGCCTTCCTCAGTCCAAAGCCTCTGTCCCATTCATTTCCCAGCTCCACAGGACATACCTCGGCACACTTTCCACAGGACGTACAGTTGTCACTCACGTATCTGGCCTTGGTCCTGACAGTCACATCGTAGTTGCCGAATGTGCCGTCGACGTCCGTCACCTCACTCATGGTGTGTACCTCAATGTCCGGATGGCTCATCACACCGTTCAGGAGCGGGCTCACAGTACAAAACGGACACTCATCAGTTGGGAAAGTCTTGTTCAGCATAGCCATGTGTCCACCGATGGATGGCTCTTTCTCAATCAATACTACTGGGACTCCGAGCTCCGCAAGGTCCATTGACGCTCGGAGTCCTGCCACTCCCGCTCCAATCACCATGGCACGCTTTGTCACGGTGATCTTCTCGGTGTAGACTTCCTCCTTCAGGGCCGCTTTTGCCACTCCCATTGCTATGTACCGTTTCGCCTTCTCCGTGGCCTCTCTCATATCATCGGTGACCCACGAACAGAACTCTCTGATGTTGACCTGACAGTGCCTGTGAGGGTTGAGGCCCACCTCCTCGATGGCATCAGCAAAGGTCTTCCAGTGTTGCTCGTGCGAGCACGATGCCACCACAGTTGCTGTAAGGTCATGTTCCTTTACAGCGTCCTGTATGACCTTGATTCCCTGTTCAGAACACATGAATATGTAATCTTCAGCGTGGACTACATTGGGGAGTGTCTTTGCATACTCGACAGCTTCCTTCATGTCGACCTTTCCAGCTATGTTCTCTCCACAATGGCACACAAACACGCCTATTCTAGCCTCTTCTGCGCCAAGGTCAAGATTGTCCCTACATCTCTTACTCAAGTGGTGCAGCCTCCAATTTGAAGTCTGGAGCAATTACGTTGTACTTGAGACCCACATCATCCATGCCAAGACAGAACGCAGTCACTTGCGATATGTTGACTATGGGGATGTTGAAGTTGGTCCCGTATCTCTCATTCAGTGTCTTCTGTCCTGTGTCAAACTGCAGGTGACAGAATGGGCAGATGTTCAGAATGGCCTCGGCCTCACTGTTCGTCACCGCTGCCATCTTCTCCCCCAGCATCTTCATCGAACTCTCATTGTCCCCCGCACGGACAGCTCCACCTGCTCCACAGCAGGCGTACTTGTTCTCATAGTCGATGCACTCCACACCCAACGCCTCCAGATAGTCCTCGAGTATTGTCGGGGACTCCGGGTCATCGATCTGTTTCTCGTTGAATGGGCGCAAGAAGTGGCATCCGTAGTGAACCGCCACCTTGAGATTGGCCTTTCGTTTGATCTTCTCGGCTATTCCCCGGGGACCAACATCAAAGCCCAAGACTTGGGCTATGTGCTTCACCTCTCTCTCGTTGGTCACCTGATAACCGAGCTTCTCCAGCTTGGCATTGACAGCTTTCTTCATCTCGGGGTCGTGTCGCAAGAGGTGGTTCACCCCGAAGAGAGTACCAAAACACCCGCTGCAGGCAGTAAGGATGTCCGTCTGATTCCTCTCACCGATGGCAAGGTTGCGAGCCCCCGCCACGGCCCAGTCGAATCTGTTGAAGGACCTGAAGACTCCGGGTGCAGGGCAACACGACGCTCCGTCCATCTCCTTTATCTCAAAGCCGAGTTCCTTCAATACAAACCTCGACGTCGACTCAATGGCCGGATATCGATTCGGCATGATACATCCTAGAAAGAAAGAGTACTCCTTGCCCATGTCACTCTCCTCCAGATTCCTTCTTCGGTTTGAGGAGGAAGAGATTCTCCGCCAGCCTCTTGATCTCGTCCTTGTGCACAAAGATCGTCGGAGGAACTTCCTCCAATCCGAGCTCCTTTCTGATTGCCCTTATCTTGTCATTGATGGGAACTGCATGGCCATACTTGTGAACAAGGTCCACTGTCTTCCGGTGGGCATCCTTGATCAGTCCCCGCTCGGAGGCCACGTTCCTCAACTCGATGATGGCATCTGTGACCTTCAGGTCCCTTGGACACCGATCGTAGCAGGCATAGCAGGTAGTGCACAGCCAGATATCGTTGTCTTCCAGGACTGAGGGGTCTCCAGTGGCCGCTCGCCACATGATCTGTCGTGTTCTCATAGATGTCCATCTTCCGGACAGACAACTCGCAGTGCACATGCCGCATTGCATACAGGCGTTGGGCTCGAAACCTGCATCCTTCAGAGCAGTGATTATTCTCTCGTCCTTCTTACCCGGGTCGTAGACCTCGGGCGACTTGTTGAAGTCTATGTGTGACATCATGCATTCATCCATCGACCGTGTAGGAGTGAACACACACTGAATCGCTGTTGTCAACAAGACGGGGGCCCATCTCGAGCCCTGAGAGGCCGGAGTGAGGTCTCGAGCTTGTTGGTACGGCAATAATTAAAGGAGCATTGTTCCTATGCATGTCGAACCACAGCTGTGTGCGTTACACGGTGTGGGCGACCCACCCACGGGGATAAATAAATGTTCTCGAAATGGAACCATGGGTTAATGATTAGAGTCAATATGGTATCTGGAGTAAACAATTATTTACGCCCGTATCCGAAGCCAGAGATGTGAGATCTGATGTCTGAACGTGTGGAGCAGATTCCCGATAGCAAGTACAAGAGGAGCCCGGCCGAGTTGGAGAAGCTACTCCGGGATAACCCGAACATCGATATGCTCGATGTCGAGATATTGTCCAAGCTGCAGATAGATGGGAGAGCATCCTTCAATAAACTGGCCGATGAACTGGGTGTGAGCGTCGCCACAGTCAGCAAGCGTGTCCAGAAGCTGAGGAATATTAGTGCGATTCAGGGCTTCTCCGCTGTTGTTTCCTGTGATGTACTAGGCTTCAAGGAGAACCTGTGGCTCATGATATATCTCACTCCCGGGGCCGATGTTGATGCCGTCGGGATGAAGATACGAGACCTCCGTGGAGTTAGGTGTCTATACAGTCTCTACGGCGAGTTTGATCTGCTCGCACACATCTGCTGCTCCACTTCTGAAGAGATAAAGAAGACCCTTGAGAAGATCGGTGGATTCCCTGATGTGGTCAGGGTCACGAAGATGATTGTGAACAAGAAGATGAAGGAAGACTTCAGAGTTCAGATATAGGCACTTCTCTCACGTTTCTAGGTTCGTGCGAGCACCGCTTCCCACCACCAATGCTGGCCCAGCTGAGCATGACCAACTCCACGAGAGACCTGGAGTGTGTCTTCAGACCGGAATCAGTTTCTCGCGTAGAGCTGCAATGAAACCAACTCTGTCCTCACTCAGATGTTTCTTGATCTCTTTCCATGTCGCGGAGCAGTCCTTGTACTCTATGCCGAGCATTTCGTGAATCTTCCTATCCACGTCCCTCTTGTTCTCGGCTGTGATGTTGATCCCGAGTTCCCCAAAGATGTCCTTCATATGTCTAAAATAACAGGTCATGAGTCCCGACTGTGTACTGTCGACTATGAAGATTTCGTCCTTCTGACTCGGCGAACGCGGGCCTCTAACGATAGAGAAACACATAATAACATTAACGATTGTTAAAGAAACGTTGGGAGCGGACCTCGATGCGATACAGAAGAGTTGGAAGAAGCGGTTTGAAGATAAGCGAGATATCTCTGGGATCCTGGCTGACCTACGGAGGAAGTGTCGAGAACGAGATGGCCAAGAAGTGTATGGCCACTGCTCTGGACAACGGCATCAACTTCATTGACAGTGCAGAAATCTATGCACGAGGTAAGGCCGAAGAAGTCATTGCTGAATTCTTGTTGGATGAAACGGTGGACCGGCGCAATCTTGTGATCTCAAGCAAGGTGTTCTGGCCAACCAGTGAGGATATCAATGACTGGGGGAACAGTCGAAAGAATGTGATGAATGCCATCGACGGCACTCTCTCCCGACTGAATCTTGACTACATCGACATCTACTATCTCCACAGATATGACTATACCACGCCCCTGAAAGAGACGGTTTCGGTCATGGATGATCTCATCCGTTCTGGTAAGGTGCGATACTGGGGAACGTCTGTGTGGACCGCGGCACAGCTTGAGCGTGCGAACGCGGTGGCAAAGGAACTGGGGGCACACAAGCCAATTGTAGAACAACCGATGTATAACATGCTGTCGCGATACATCGAGCTGGAGATCATGCCGGTGGCTCAGACGCACGGTATGGGCTTCACTGTTTGGAGCCCGTTGGCTCAAGGCCTGCTGACTGGCAAATACAACGAGGGTATCCCGGATGGCAGTCGAGGCAGCCGCTCGGACTCTATCAAGAAACGCCTTACCCCTGACCTAATCTCCAAGTTGAAGAAACTCGGTGAGATTGCTGAGTCTCTTGACCTGACGATGGGACAGTTGGCCCTCGCATGGATCCTGAGAAGGAAAGAGATCTCGGCCGCAATAGTGGGCGCCACGCGACCGGAGCATGTGATTGAGAACGTTGCAGCATCCGGTGTCAATCTCTCGTCTTCCACGCTTGAGGAGATACATCAAGTTCTTGACAACGAGCCAGAATGGCCCCCCACCTACGCCCCTAACATGTTCTACGAGGATCGCATGGCCTGACATGTGTTCAGCCTGTCGTCACACCTAAGAAGTAAATAACTCACCGGAGGCGAGCATTGGAGTGATACGTGATGAATGAGATACTTGACAGCATCCGCAGCTGGATCTGGGTCCCTGTCGCATGGGGGCTCCTGTTTCCTGCAATGATCGGGTTTGGAGTCCTACTGGGTCCCGTACTTGGCGCTGATTCCTACTGGTGGGCGAACCTGATTCTTCTTCCCCTTACAGTCGCCCCCATTACCTACAAGATGCTTGTCGGTGGTGGATGCAGCGTACGCTTTCAGATCTGTGCTCTTGTGAAGGGAATGCTTGCGGGATTCGTATTCTTCTTCCTTACTATCTACGCGACCCCAATTGTCTGGCCGAATCTGTCGACCTTGTTCGGGTGGCCTCCGCTGAGTTCGAATCTCCCTGAGTTGATTGCACAAATCTGGCTGTACAGTGCTGTGGCCGGAGGCATGGGCGCTCGTTTCGTTGAAGTCCGAGGACTTGAACACTCAGACATCACCATCGCAGGCTTCGATGATATGTCCGATGAGTAGGTCTTTGGAGAGCGCTTTTATCGGATGGTGACCTTCTCTTGAGAGAACTCGGTTGAGTATGTGGTTCGTTGTTTCATTGCTCGGGATGCTGGCAATCGTTCCAGTCCATTTCCTGTCTGTTGAACACCGCGGACTTGAGCAAAAGTACGGACCAGAGAGGCGTGTGAGCCGCACAGGACTCTATGGTCGAATGAGACATCCTCAGTACCTCGGGGCAACGCTCTCCCATCTGGGTGTGACACTTCTCCTCCCTTCTTGGTTCTCACTCTTGGTCTCACCACTGGTTGTTACTATCAACTACATCCTCTGCTGGAAGGAGGAGACTGAACTAGTCCGCGAGTTTGGTCATGAATATGAGACCTGTCAGAGAGAAGTGCCGATGTTTCCTCCTAGATTCTCCGGGTAATTCGTGCACCATTAGTTTATGATTCACTGTCTTTCCTTGAATACCTCACGAAGGGATGCATCCATGCAGGCAAGACACATTGTCATCACCATCATCATAGTGTCCTTCTTGGTAGGGCAATCATCTATTCTGGGATCTATTCCCGTAGTGAGCGCTCCGTCAGAGATTGATGGTTCCGGACCAGATGAGCTGGATGCACAACCTGAACGATTGACCACAGGAGCCTCAGATCCACATTCTGGAACCCTCAGGCCCATTCCTGTTGAACAGGCGGGATACATCTCTTCGAGCAACATCTCTGCTCAAACAGACACGATGCGCAATACTGCTACGAACCTCACGATTGACGATGGCAATGGTTGGATGGGTAGTTGTGCGGAGGTTGATGTCTGGAACCTGAAGAGACTATACGTGGCAAACGGATCTTTCGATGACGGGGTTCCCGGCACGAATGAGGTTCCTGACTCTGACTACTACCCTCTCGGATGGAGTTCAGGAGGATATGATAGTGCATCACCTCCAGCTTCCCAATCACAGTATGCATCATACGAAAAAGTGGGCGGTGGGTTCATCACAGTGGAGAATCAGGGGTATGGAAGCGACCCTTGGACACACTATGCAGGCTCCTATGTCTTCTGGAACCAGACAGTCATCAATTCTCCGCGCACAAGCGAGTTCACATTGAGTTTCGACTTCATCTACAACCATGGACCAATATCAAAACCCGGTGGCCACCCATACACCGGATGGGTCGAGATTAGTATCTGGATTGAGGATGTTCAGAAGGACTACATCCAACTGGATATGCTCGACTACCGAGGCGTGTGGTATACCACGGGTCAATACAACCTCTCTCTTCCGTCTGTTGCGAATCTAAATCGTTTTGATTTTGCCATTGGCCTGAACATCCGCCAAGACACGACTCTCTATTCGAATCGGGACTATGACAACGACGGTGCAGATGACGGCGCAGTCAACGCGGCATCGATCAGTGTCACCTTTGACAACATATTGTTCGTGGGTCAGACATCTCCCAGTTTCGATGAAGTGCAGCTTCAATTCAATGCTGATGGACAGTCCGTCGGCATCACTGGGGCCTCAGGAGTTGGAACTGCGTCCATAAACAGTTCCAGCTATTGGACAACAAGCCCCCTCGAGGTAGAGATTACATCCAATACTACTGTTTCTTTTGATTACGAAGCCAGATTGCTCTCCCACAGATTTGTCAACTCGAGCAGACTACCAAGCACTGAGGTCCCAGGAGTCTCATATACCGTTGAACTGGGTGAAAGCCCCGGGATGACGGCGTACTCCTATGTAGGGGTAGTTACTCCCTATGAGGACTTCTACATGAACTTCCATTTACCTCCAGACTGGGAGAATGCCAGTGTGTATGACCCGTTTCTGCACGATGTGACAAGCCAGTGCAGCTTCACGCAGGGACTGGTGCACATTCCCACAGAACTCGTGGATCGACTGGGATGGTGGCAGGTCTCATTGGATGCCCCTAACTATGCCAAGTCCATAGTGGCACAGGTGTATGACTCCGGTTCATCATGGTTCACTCCCTCACGATTCCGGCCCGGCAATACGACCAGAGTGGAAGTCGAGATTGGCACTGCATCGGTTGTTCCCACGATTTCGGATCCAGTCAATTTCACCTGGTTTGAACCGGACTCTTCAACTTGGTCCACAAGTAGTGTATCAACTGGAGTTGCGGGAGTGACTCACAGTGAGAGTCGAGGCTTTGGGTCCTCCAACACGACCGCTGGAATGTGGCATGTCACAGTGGTCTGGACGAATGGCACGTGTGTTGCCTACGATGGGGCCTCCTTTGACCTGTATCATTCTGCAACAATCACTGCGGACTATGCTGAGATTGCCGCTGATTCGGGACAGCTGATCTCAAACTTCATACGGTTCCAGGATTCAGACACACTGGAGTACCTGACCGATGACTCGACAACCATTGTGGCCAACTGGTCCGGTTCTACAGTCACTTTCACCGCCGATCCAGTGAAGAACCGATACGAGGCTGACTTTGACACATCATTGGTAGAAGGCGGAGTGTATGTTGTCATAGTCACAGCCTCGCGACCGTACTTTGTTGTTGCCACCACAGAGTTCACAATAACTACAACGATGATGACAGTGATGGATCTCTCAAACGCTGGTGCGATACCGGTCGAAGTTGGACTGAATGAGGTCTTTACTGTCGACTTTGCCTACGAGCTCACTTCTGGAGTCGGTATATCGGGCGCCGACTATGAACTGTCCTATACTGGCCCTGTTTCAAACGGCCTCACCACTGGGGCCTTTGTAGACCACAACGATGGCAACTACTCGCTAGGTATTCTCTGCAACACATCTGGTACCTACTCCATTACGCTCACTATGTACAAGGCCTATCACCATAACGCCACAGACTCATTCAATCTCATAATTGGTGTGACTGGAACTAGTCTGACACTCCTCAACGGCACAGCCGATCTGGTCCTCTTTGGTGATGACTACAGACTGGTGGTCCAATACACGAACTCAACAGGGTACGGCCTGATTGGGGCCACACTTGTGGTGGAAGCATTGACTCCGGAGAGCGGTCTCTCACATACCAACTTCACACCGCTTACCGATGGCTACTATGAGATCACACTCACTCCGGACTCAGCTGGGACTTTCTCGCTTGTGATGAGTGCCAGCATCATCAACCATGAGACACAGTATGCTACCTTCACAATCACTGCGAGCGGCATTCCTACAGTGTTGACATCCTTGCCCTCAAGTGCAACCATTGCAGCAGACCAGAACTTCACTCTGCAACTGAGGATTCAAGATGACGGGTTCAACCCAATCGACACTGCAAACATCACGATCATAGATGCTCCGACCGGCCTAATCATCTCGGAGTTCATACCTATTGGAAACGGATACTACAACGTGACCCTTGTACCCCTTGGGATTGACGCCTTCGACCTTTTATTCAGAGCCACCGCCACAAACTATCAGAGTTCGACCGCGGCCTTCTCCCTACTAGTCACGGAGATTCAGACCGCACTTGACTTTGAAGGTGGTATGACCTCTGACTCTGTGCCGTTCCATGAGGCCTTTGAACTCAGAGTCTACTACTTGAGAAGCGACCTCGGGACCTTCATTCCCGGAGCCAATCTCTCTGTTGTCCTGTCTGACAGCGAGGCAATCTCGGTGAACATCCAAGAGTCAGGTGAGTACTACTTGGTCACTCTGACTGGCAATAGGATAGGTACCTTGTCCGTGACAGTTGTTGCCAACCTGTCTGACTACCGTGTCGCCACCAGATTGTTCCTTCTCGAAGTGGTGGAGGTTGAAACCCATGTTGATGGGTCAGGGCCTCTCGACGCAATCTTCGTCGACAGAACATACTACTACAATTTCAGCTTCCTCTATGGACCAAACGCAAGCATAGTAGTGGGCGCATCTGTTCTACCTTCTGGTGAGGGGGCAAGCTGGATAACCTACGACGAGATTCCCTCCGGTCTGTACTCTATCAGGCTTGTTCCCGGCGATATTGGAGACTTCAGCGTGGTCCTCTCCTTTGAGAAGTATGGATACAGGATTGCCACCTTTAGATTGAACTTCCGTGTTGTTCGAATCCCCTTGACCGTCATTGTCAATCAAGGATTGGATGGGTTTGAAGGTACTGCAACGGATCTCATAGTCACTATTCTTGAACAGGACACTGGTGAACCTGTGTCCGGTCTCACTGTGACTTGCAGACTGGTCCAAGAGGGTCTGCCGCTCGAATCCTACGAGATGACCGAAACGGAGACTCCTGGAATCTACTCAGCACGACTTATGATGCCCGACGCCGACAGTGTTTACTCCCTGCGGATTGAGGTAGATGGTGCCCATCACGAACTGGCCTCGGCATACCAAGATCTGTTGACACCGCAGCGTACTCTTGTCACAATGGTCACCGTGACACTCCAGAGATACTACATCCTCTTCGTGGGTACTGGTGTAGTGATCGCGGGTCTTGCCTATCGCAAGAAGCAGCGGAAGCGAAGGATTCGAGAGAATCTTGAAGCCCTCGCCATAAAGAGGAGATTCGATGCGGTCCGTAACTTGCTCGGGGTGATCGTTCTCCATAAGGACAGTGGCCTCCCCATATACTCCAAGATTCTCAGGGAGGGACTCGATGAGGCCGTCATCTCCGCCTTCATCACGGCCATTACGAGTTTTCGCAGCGAGTTTGACATTGAGGACTCCAGCGAGGAATGGTCTCTGGTACCGATCTCTGACATTGTTCGTGTCATCGCTACTGACAAGCTGTATTGTGCCTTCATCACCGTTAGTCGACCTACAGAGGAGCAGCGGGAGCGAATGATCAGATTCGCCAAGACTGTGGCATTCATCTTTGACGACCAGCTCGGGGATGTTCCGATTGCGGTTCTCGACCAACATAACAAGAGGCAGTTCGAGTCTCTCTTTGATGACATTCTTGATGGTGCTCTTCTCAAGACCTATACTCTGGCTGAGGACAAGAAGTACAAACCATCTTCCTGTGCTGACGAGAGGATATCTCGACGGAGAGGGTTGAAGTTCAGTCTGGACGAGCTGGCCTCTGACATCGCGTCGTGTGGGCTGGAAGAAGGACGGGTCTACAAGGCAATTATGGACGCAATAAACAAACAGCTCCTTGTACAAACAGAGGCTGACGCGATGGCTGAGATGGACGCCTCAGACCCCTCTTAACAGAGCACTGCTGGAGTTGACGCATTGAGTCTATTCTTCCATGATGTGCACGATGTTCTCACGCCCCTTCTTCATGCGTCGGATAACACCGCGTTGTTCAAGAGAGGTCAGAATCATGCTGGCCATAGACTGAAACATGTCAAGTGCCTCATAGATCTCCCTCTGAGGGCACGAACCACCATTCTGGGCGACGAGCGTCAGTATCTTCGTTTTGTTGTGGTTTTTCTTGTGTGGTGGTCGTCATCACCTGTTTCTGTCGTAGAATCATCATCTTCGCTCAGCGTGAAAGCATTAGCGGGAACGAATGAAGATACGAGCAGGAAAAGTGGGGCAAGTAACATCATTCGTAAGAGAGTTGTGCTCTTCATATCAATCACTGACACTCCCACCACACAATTTCACATAATGAAGATGAAGCAAGGTCTATGAAGTGTGCGTAGAAATCGCCTTCATAGGCCTCCTCTCTCAGGATAAACCTTCATGAGGCTTCGGAATGGTTCAATGATGAACAGTGATGCGACCCGACTACGTTCTTCTCCTGTACAACACAACTCCCACGAGGACCAGTGCCGCTACGAATGACACTTGGAAGAGAGTTTCTGTAGACATGAGATTATTCGTAGTGCTTGTGGTTCCGGTTGTGCTTGATGTGGAGGTCGACGTAGTACTTGTCGTTGAAGTGCTGGTTGTGGTTGTTGCACTGTTCCACCCTGCAAGCATGGCGACCATCCACCAGAATGCTCGCCCCTTCTGTTCGCAACTCGTGAAGGTCGTGTGCCCTGCCTCGTCACCGTTGAAGTCTGGGTGTTCGATTGGGACCGCATATGTTGTTCCACCATCGTCGTACTCATAGGTGCTATGACTCCCGTTGCTCCAGCAGTCTAGGTCTGCGAAGTCAAAGAGTATCTTATCGTTGTCCAGGCAGTACTGACGGATCATCTCATTGTTAATCCTTCTATTATACCCGTCACTCCCACCTGCCTGAGCATTCCCAGTCATGTATACAAAAGTCACGGTGGGATTGGCTGCTTCAAGCATGCTCATGGCGTCGAGGTATTCCTGTGCACCCGCTCCGTCATAGTAATCGATCTGCGTACACCATGACCAGAGGGACAGGGTGACAGCCGCGTTGTTGTCGATTGTGTTCTGTGTGATCGCTCTGGCCGACTCTCCCTGCCAGTAGAGGTCCGGAGTGATATAGGTGTGAGGTGGGTTTCCATCGAGGATACAGAGGGCTTCCTCGTCTGTCGGAAGCGTGCCCGTCTGAATTGTGCAGTCGTAGGTCGAGTTTGCTGACTCGATACGGGTGAGGCCTGTCGCGATCTGGCTTCCATGACTTGTGTGAGCGTAGTGTATCCGCACATTGTCCTGAGCGGCGTCAATCCATTCCCCTGGCACTTGGCTCAGGTCGACACAGTTGTGATCGATAATGAGCCCTCCCGACCATGAGGCGATTACAGGTGCGGCTTGCCCCGCACTCACAAATGCAGTCATGCCGATTACGAAGATTGTGGCGATAGCTATTGTCATGTGGCGTGGCATTTCATATGCCTCCTAACAGACCTGCATCAGTAGTTTCTCTGTTGAAAGGTTTTTCTGATACATTCTGACAGTCAACCAACTCTTTGGACATCATCGTACTAATGGAGAACCAATTATGGGCACTCTCTCAAATCGTTCTCTCTCAGTAATCACAGATGTCAGAAACTGGTGGTCTTGGTGAAAGAGGGAAGGTTCTGGATAGTCGTTTTCGCCTCCGTGGCGCTCACGGGAATAGTTGCGATACTGCTTGAGGTTCCTATGGGGCCGGACGTTGCACTACGTGACGCTTACAGACTCCTCTCAATATTCCTAGGAGTCTTGGCCGGTGTTTCGCTTGGAGAGTACTTCAAGGTGAGAGGAGCGAGCAGAGATGGTGAGGCTTAATACGAAGATATTCTCAAAGAACTCAAGGCCAATAGCGAACTTCTCCATCGGGACGTCCCTCTCGCAAAGGTTTCTGGATCTCTGGAGTTCGTTCGGGAGTCGCTCGAAATCTACCAGATAGAGTTCGGCATGAGCTCTGGGCCATATACAGTGCAATTGCTCACTACAATGATGAGTTCCAGATTCTACATCTCTCATTTCTTAGGGGGGAATCGTCATTTTCATCGGAGCGTCTTCAGGAGGAGGTGTTATCTCTCAAAACCCAGATTAAAGAGATGATCACCACGTTCCTCGCATCGAGTGAGCGGTCGTAGAAGAAAAAAAGAGGGGAGCGGAGGGCCGCTCCCAGTCTCACCTCCTCTCAGATCTAATCCGTACAAGAACAACGACGAGCGCCACAACGCCTATGACACCGACTATGGCTGATGACTGGATGAGTCCAGTTATGAAAGCGCTCATCGAGGCAGGCGCGGCATTCGGAAACACTGAGAAGATTGGGTCGTGAGTAATAGAGAAGCCGTCCCAATTGGAGTAACACGAACTGTAGTAGTAGGTCTGACTCCACATGACAGATGATTCAGGTCCCGCAAGCTCTGTGGCTGGAGCGGCTTCAAGAAGTGGTGTTAGGTAGTAGTACAGGGGATTCACCACTGTGCCCACATTGTAGGTCTGACCATCCCTTCCCCAGACATAAGTCCCTCCAAACTCAATTGTCGTCTTGACCTCACTGTCCTCCGCAAACCGGAAGAGTCCATCGAAGGCAGGTTCACTCTCCAAAGTTGGTACCGGAACCTCTTCCCACTCAGTCCAATCCTCGGGGTCTGTGATGGTGAAGTTGTAGTCGGGCCAGGTAGTCGGTGGAGTTTCGTTACCCTCGAAGGTGAATGGATACGTGTCCACTGGAACTTGGCCCAGCAGGGTTTGACTGGAGAATGAACTCCAGTAGTCCAATGTGAGACCTAGCCCCTGTATTTCATCGGGTTTCTCGCCTGACACCGGATCCGTAAAGTCGCCGATGTATTGGTCTATCTTCAGCACTGCAGCATCATCGCTTGTGCCGAACTTGAAGTCGAGTCCAAAGCTGTCAACCGCGACTGGAATTGCAATATACTCCTCAGGTGGAACCCACGGGTCACCAAGGTCGTAGTAGACACCAATGGGATAGAGGTTCTGTGTGAGTGTACCCTTGATGTCGACGACCTGAGCACTCCACTCGATCTGACCGTCATCATTGACATGAGGCTGGGTGATGTCTCCCAAGGATGCGATCTCCGCGTAGAAGTCGTACATGAACTCGGAAGCTGTCTCATTGACCTCGTGGCTTACCCAGTCCACAATTCCGTCATCATCAAAGTCGTACTCGACGTCCATGTAGTACATGTCCATCATTCCGTTCTCATTGGTGTCGTTGAAGACACTCATCCCTGAGAAGTAGTGCTCCATCCTGGTCAATTCAGTGTCTGATAGGAACATCTCACTGACATCGTAGCCGAACCAGCTGTTCTCTCCCTGGTAGTCATACTCGTAGGTCTCGTTCATGAAGGTCGCCCAGAAGTACTCCTCTTTCAGGTTCGGGATGACGTCGTTCGGGTTGACCTCCTGCATCATATCATCATACCACTTGTACTCCGCCCTGTAGTACGAGCTTGAATTGTACGACGAGTAGTAGAATGACGAGAACACAAACACTTCGTCTCCCGACAGTGCGCTCTCTTCGGGGCTCCAGTAGATGCTCCAGAGATCGGTGGCGTTTCCTTGAGACGCCAAGTATGACATGTACGAAGCATCAGGGTCCAGCAGGATGACGACGAAGAGATTGGTGAAGGACCAGTCTGAAGTCCAGTTATAGACACTGGATTCTGTGATGATGTAGCTATTGCCAAAGACATCCTCCACTATGTACTCGGCCATGAATGTGTCATTGCCAAAGTCCATGTAATATCCAGGTTCCATCGGCACATTGTAATCACTTCCAGACTCATTCCACCACTCCCACGCCACATAGACGCCCGGTTGCATCTCGGTGAACGGTTGAGCGATCTGAGAACTGGTGTACTCTGACTGCCATGCATTGACGGCATTCACAGACACTCCAAGCAGGGTGATCGTGACAAGGAGTGTCATGGCGAGTAGTTGTCTTTTCTTTGCATGCATTTTCCATCAATCCGTCTGACTAAGGTTATGCTGCGTTAGTACTTCTAGACAATAATAGGGGTTTTCTGTGAACCGTTCAATGGTGAAGTCTCAGGGACACGTTCTGGTGTTATGGTGGCTGTTTCGGCGCAGAACAACTCTATGACCGTTCAGCCTCCTCACCGCGCCACACTCTCTAGGAGCCTGACAGTCTTGGTCCTCCCTCTCACTTCTCGTGAGACGAGCGCCTTGCGCTCCAGGGCCGAGAGAGTCACACTCAGCGTCGACTTGCTGAGGCCGGTAATCCTTCGGAGTTCGTCCTGACCCATCTCACCACCATTCTCCTCAAGCCTGTTGATTACTCTTCGTTCAGTGTTGGTCAGAGTGACCACTCTCACTGTACTCTCTGCCGGAGTGGTTTCACTGCTTGATGCAACTCTTGTTTCGAGGTCCGATACTCTCCTCTGTAACCGCATTATCACGAGAACTGCGACATTTACCACGAGAACAAGGGAGACCAACAGTGCAATCGTTGTGGCTAAGAATACGACTTCTTTCGCAACCTGCATGGCGTTGATCCAAGTCAACATCGCAAAGAAGAGGGACGCCACCGAAACCACGACCAACATGATGTCGATTGCACTTGTCCATCGTTGAGTGCGGCGCATCGGAAGTCCCACCCCATGTGAGTGCTGCAACCTTAAGAAACTCTCCGTTCCTGTACGCATACTCTGCTATCGAAACCTGTAAAACGCGCCTCCCAGTCATTCATTGAAGGACATGTCAGAACAGATCTCGGGCAGACTCACCCAGAAGGAACTACAAGAACTCCGGAGGCTCAGACTGGTCCGAGAGGCTCTGGATGAACTCAAGAGGCGCGGTGTTTCTGCTGACATTCCGATCTGTCCGAACTGCAAGAGTCATCGACTCATCGATCTGACATCGTCACGAGACCTCGGATTCCTCGGTTCTTTTCAACCGGCCTACTACTGCTTGGATTGCGGTTGGTACGGGCGAACACTGACCATAATGAGTAACCGCCCTGAGGAGGATGCCGTGCTTGAGGACATGAGGGGCGCCTTTGCGACGCTCTTAGAAACAGGTGAGTCTGGCTCTCATGAAACATTCGATGGGGACGTCAATGACAGTGTCTAGTCTTCCTGTGGTCGTCGCACCAGTTCGAACACAACCGGATTGAAGGCGTCAGGGCAGGCGTGTGTGGCCACACACTGGTTTCTGAGCCAGGGAAACTTGGCATTGTACATCATGGCGTAGATCTTTGGCAGCATCGAGTAGTGGGCGCTGATACAGATCTTCCTTCTGACCTTATCACCTGTGAAGAGCACTTCATCACCGACCTTGTGTCCGGCAGCACAAGTCCCCTCTTGTTTGATCATTCTGCAGAGAATGTTCCAAGGCTCACCCAGTATACATCTGAAATCGTTCATCGTAACCGGTGGAGGATCGCAGAAGACTCTGATATGTGTCCCGTTCTGCTGATGGACGTCTACTCGTGCCGGCAGGAACCTCTATCATCCTCTATGATGCCATCAAACTTTGTGATTGTATGTGGTTCGAAGATCTCATGGTCTTCGGGGAGTTCTCCTGCCTTCTCAAGGCTGTACTTGACAGAGAGAGGGCCCACGGCTTCGAGGACCATCGTTGACAGGGCCACGACACCGAGAATCAGTGTGCCCCAGGTGGCCGCGTCACCACCGAGGGTTAGGAACGTTTCCTCGATAATGAAGGAGAGACCCAACGCGACTCCTGCCTGACAAAAAAGACATGAGCCGAGATATTTCCTCATGGTCACATCCTCCCCTACTATCGTCGCTCCGACGGCTGCACCGAAATACTTGGCGACAGTTCTCCCAATCAGGTAGACAGCTGCAGTGCCTATGATTGTGAGGAGTGTACTCTCCAGAGTGAGAAAGCTTGCCATCCTCGCTCCAACAAGAACGAAGAAGATCATGATAATTGGAGACATGATTCTCTGCAGAAGGACCGGGACCTCCTCCTTATCCTCATCAATCTTCTTTCCAACGACGAATCCGAAGACCATGGCCGCGAAGATGTCGCTCATCTGTAGGATTCCCATCAGACCGATCAGTAGAATGACCATACCCAGCTCCAGCTCGAGGAGCCTTCCTCTGTCCTCCTCACGGTTGACTGGATAGAGGTAGATGAAACCGAAGATTGCACCAATGGCTGCCGCACCAAAGATCTTGAGAATCGGCAACACAATCACTTCTAGCATTGTCAGAGTGGTAGCACCGTAGAAGAAAGTCGCGTATGCGATGGCCGAGTTCGTCAGAATGACTGCGACAATGTCATCGGCAGCCAAGACGAACATCAATGAAGAAGTGAGGGGTCCTTCGAACTCCGACTCCCATACAACATCCGCTGTCGCTGCGGGGGCCGTTGCGCTTGCCACTGCGCCAAAGAGGATGGCAATGTGCCACTGACCTGTTATGATGAACAGCAGCAGTGAAACGAGCCAGAATGCGGCAGTCGCTTCAATAATGACGATCACAATCAATTTCTTGAACCGTGATCCCAGAGTCTTGCTTCTCAGTTCGTGCCCGATGTTGTAACCGATGAGTCCGAGGGCCAGTGAGACAATCATGCGCAGGGACTGAATCATCTCGTCGTTGGCGATGCCCACTATTCCCAGGACGATTCCCACAATCATGAATCCAAGTGTCTGAGGTATCCCCATCCTCTTGAGTATGAGTGCACCCATATATGAGAGAACTATTGCCAGTCCAATTACAAACAATACGTCCAATGCAGATGCACTCCGGGTATGATACTATCGATATATGTCGATACAAATCTGCGCCACATTTGAAGGTTCTGCTAGGGCACCTCGTTGGCGTTGTTCAATTCATTCTATCTCACGGTCATCTTGGACTCTTGACATACTCACAGTACTGCCGCAGGAAGCACTCCCCACACCTTGGTGCTTGTGCCTTGCACACCTCTCTCCCGTGTCTCACGAGATTCTTGTTCAACGACGGGATACAATCAGTGGGAATTAGAGCCTGTAGTAGTTCATGGGCCTTCTCTCTTGAAACCCTGTCACCTATGAGACCCAGCCTCTTGGAGATCCTCCAGACATGAGTGTCCACCGGGAGCACACCCCTGCCAAGAGAGAAGAGAAGAACAATGGCCGCAGTCTTTGGTCCAACACCATAGAGGGAGGTGAGCCACTTCTTGGCCTCATCGTCAGTCATGTCTTCAAGGAGCGACAGGTCCAATCGCCCGACCCTCTCTCGTATTGTCCGCAAGGCGAGTTGAATGCGCTTTGCCTTGGTTCGATACATCCCTGATGCGCGAATGGTCTGGCCGAGTTCCTCTTGAGGTGCCTCCATGACCTCCTCCCATGTGGCATACTTCGCCCTGAGACTCTTGTAGGCTCTGAGCATGTTGATATCGTTGGTGTGTTGACTGAGAATGGTCATGACAAGTTCGTCCATTGGCGGGAGTCTTCTATCACTAACACTCTCTCCGTAGTTACGAGCTAGAGTCGTGCACACTCCACGTGCCTTCTTGACCAGAGACCTCGGGGGCCATCTATCTGGATCCGTCACAGCAGTGCGTTTCAGTGGCAGCCCTTATCTCTTCGTTGGTACATGTCGATAGTCTTTTGTTCAAGGATGAGAGGTCTCGCACCATCATGAAGGTTGCAGTCATATACGAGAGCACACGCGGGCGCACGAAGGCCATGGCTGAAGCGATATGTGAGGGAGTCACTGCCGAAGGCGGGACCTGTGACCTCATCGAAGCAAAGAACTTCACCGGCACAGAAGGATACTGCGCCATCGCTGTGGGGAGCTCAACGAGGATGAAGCGCGTTCTCCCAACGGTCAAGAGGCTTCTTGCAGATGGCGATGGAACCCTCCCACAGATTGATGGACTGCCTGCAGGGGCCTTTGGATCATACGGATGGAGCGGTGAGGCACCTGACGAGATAGCGTCGCGCCTTGCTGCAAAAGGCGCTGTGCTTGTGATTGATACCCCGATAAAGGCAAAGGACTATCCCGGAGAGGCCAGCCTTGCCGAGTGTCGGAATATGGGTGCTGAGTTGGTCAGGCGCTGCAAGAAATAGGCTCCATTGATGTACCCAGACAACGAATCACATAATGCTTATGACATGGAACATATGACCTAGCGTGCGGGGATGAATGAATGGGCTACGTTCAAAGACTCACCAAGTACTCCCTCAAACATAAGGCTCTGTTCTTCGGTTTCCTCATATGTGCAGCAATTGGGACAATGTTCAACCTCTTCACCCCCCTGATTCTTGTCACAGTCGTCGACTACGTGATACTTGGTGACCATATAGATCAACTAGTCCCCTACGTCTTGGCATACATTGCTTTCATCTTGGCCTACGCAGTCTTTGACATCCTCGGGAGATACGGCGCCGCAGTGTCATCACAACAGGTTCTGTACGATTTGCGGGAAGAGCTCTATGAGAGTCTCATGGAGAAGGACTTGGCGTTCTACGACGAGAATGAAACGGGGCAGCTTCTTGCCCGTGTGACAACCGATGTCACCACCATGCGTGAGTTTCTGTACTGGGGTTACCGTGTGATATTCATAGGACTGGCACAGTTAGTTGGTACCTACATCGTGATGTGGTCCATCAGCCAACAGCTCACAATGTACATGTTCCTCCTTATTCCTGTCATTGTTGCGTTCATCTATGTGTTCGCGAAACGCGTCCGCCCTGTATTCTATGCTGCTAGGAGTCAGTACGGTGTGCTCAGCTCGGTCTTGGCAGAGAATGTTGTGGGACACAAAGTGGTCAGATCCTATGCGGCAGAGGAGAGAGAGGCAGCGCGAGTGGAGCTGGAGAATAGAGGTTTTCTGAACCTCCGTGTGGAAGCCAGCCGTCTACTTTCATTCTATCACCCAATGCTTCCCGCCCTATTTGGAATGGTCACGGGAGGCCTCATCTTCCTAGGTGGGGTTTCTTTCAATCTTGGGACTCTCTCCTACGGCGAGTTCATCGGCTTTGTCAGTCTTGTCGGAATGCTGATGCTACCTGCTCGATTCTTGAGCTGGGGTGTTGGGATGTATCAGCGGGCATCCGCTGCGGGCGAGCGCACCTTCTACATACTGGACACAACTGATGCTGTCATGAATCCAGAGAATCCAGTCACGCCGACCGATTTCCAGGGTGGTGTAGAGTTCGACCATGTGTATTTTAGCTATAGCGGTGACAAGTACATCCTCAAAGACGTTTCTCTCAAAGTGAAGCCCGGACAGATTGTTGCTCTTCTGGGAGGGACCGGTTCGGGCAAGACGAGCCTGGTGAACCTCATCCCGCGATTCTATGATGTTGACAGCGACCCGTCAGTCACGGTGGGTGACAGAACGTACCGCGTCAGGCCTGACGGGTGTGTCACGGTCGATGGAAAGGAATACCGCGTCGAGAACGACAGAGTTGTTATCGAAGGGGAGTCCATTCCAGTTGACTATCCTGGCGCGATTAGCATTGACGGCATTGATATCAGGCTCTATCCCTTGGATGACCTCCGCCGGTTCGTCGGCATGGTGCACCAAGATCCATTTCTCTTCTCAGCGACAGTGCGGGAGAACATTGCATTCGCCTGTCCCGGTGCATCAATGGAAGAGGTCGTGTCTGCCGCAAAGGCAGCAATGATTCACGACTTCATTCTGACCCTTGATCATGGCTATGAGTCTGAGATTGGAGAACGAGGCGTTACACTCAGCGGCGGTCAGAAGCAACGGATTGCGATTGCACGAGCCCTCCTGGCGAATCCTAAGATACTGATTCTGGATGACAGTACCAGCTCAGTCGATGCCAAGACAGAGATGCTGATTCAGAAGGCCCTTGAGAACCTGATGAGGGGCCGGACCACCTTCATCATCACGCACCGACTATCCACAGTCCGGAACGCTGATCATATCGTCATGATGGAACGAGGGAGAATCGTTGAACAGGGCTCCCATGATGAACTCATCAGACGAGGAGGACTCTACGCATCAATCCATGCTACCTTGGGTGAGATGAGACTCGCCGCGGAAGTGAGTTCCCCCGAAGCGCGTGAGCCAAAGCTGCAGGGAGGTGCATCGTGATGAGTCTAGACCGCGAGGATGACCCTGACGCTCGGACCTATCAGTACAGTGACTCAACACTGCTCAAGCGCATGGTCATGTACCTCCTCTTCTACAAGGGGTTGTTTGCGGGAGTTGTAGTGCTCACTATCGTCAACATCACGATAAGCATCTGGGCTCCATTTGTCTTGCAGCATGCTATCGATGTAGACTTCCCCAGTGGAGACCTCAATGCTCTACTCACCACTTCCCTCACTTACGTCATTCTACTCATGGCAACTTGGCTCTCGTCCTACGGGCAGGAATACATGATGGCCAAGATGGGACAGCGAGCAGTCTATGACATCAGACAGGACCTCTACACCCACCTGCAGCGAATGTCTGAGGACTTCTATGATCACTCATCGAGCGGCAGGGTCATCTCTCGTCTGACAAACGATGTGGACAGGATGAGCGAGCTACTCTGCGGGGGGCTCATCAGCACCTTTGCTCAGATCTTCATTGTGTTTGCGATTGGGATTGTCATCTTCTCTGTTGACTTCACCATGGCCCTCGCTTCGCTGTCTATCGTACCCATTCTTCTCCTGTCGACAATCTACTTCAGAAAGCGGCTAAGAGAGGCCTATCGCAGCACAAGAAAGACCATCTCCATCGTCACCGCAAATCTGGCGGAGAGCATCTCCGGGGCCAAGGTCACCAAGAGCTTTGCGCGTGAACGCATCAGTGCAGAGAACTTCGCGCAACTCAACAAGGCGGATTATGAATCGAATGTGCGAGCCGGAAAGGCTCAGGCCGCCTTCTTCCCAATGATCCGCCTGATCAGCGGGTCGGGTATCGCTGTAATTCTGTTCTTCGGAGGGACCCTCTACCTTACCGGAGCCGTCACTCTCGGGACCATAGTCCTGTTCGTTCAGTTCAACGACCGGTTCTTCCGTCCAATCCTCATCATAGCCAACTTCTACACCTCTGTCCAGAGTGCCTTTGCCGGTGCCGAACGTGTCTTCACAATCATAGACTCAAGACCCTCGGTACATGATGCGCCTAACGCGGTCCCACTGGGCGAAGTGACCGGACATATCCGGTTCAACCATGTGACCTTCTCCTACGGTGATGATGTGAACGTTCTTGAGGACTTCAATCTCGAGATTCAGCCCGGGGAGACCATTGCTCTTGTGGGCGATACCGGGGCCGGAAAGACAACTGTGGTCAGTCTCCTCAACCGCTTCTATGACATTCAAGAGGGATCCATCGAGATTGACGGCATCGACATCAGGAATGTGAAACAATCCTCATTGCGCGCACGAATCGGACTAGTCCTGCAAGACCCATTCCTCTTCCAGGGGACTGTGAAGGACAACATCAAGTACGGCAAACCGGATGCCAGTGATGAGGAGGTCTTGGCGGCTGTGGAGGCAATCGGTGCCAAGAGAATCATCGATAACCTTGATGATGGTCTTGATACCGAGGTCGGAGAGCGTGGCAACAGATTGTCCGAGGGTGAGCGCCAACTTGTGAGCTTCGCCCGCGCCCTGTTGGCAGACCCCAAGATTCTCGTGCTTGACGAGGCGACCTCCTCAATTGATATCTACACAGAGTATGCCATACAGAAGGGGATGCGTGCACTGCTCAAGGACCGCACATCCATCGTGATAGCCCACCGCCTGTCGACCATCGTGAATGCAGACAGAATACTGGTACTGGAGAATGGTAAGATCATCGAGGAAGGGCGCCATGCTGACCTCATGGCCCTCAAGGGGAAGTACTTCTCACTGTACGACCTGCAGATCCGTCCTCGAGCCATGCAGATTCGATAATCTGACACGAATGAATGTGTGGTGAACTCCGGCCGTGAGAGATCGGAATCCGGATTGTGCTGCTTGTCTGTCTACTCGTCTTTCCAGTCGAAGTCATCCACATTGTCTGCTGCGCCTGCCAATCTACCGGCGCCATATTTCATCGACCTGATGGACTTGAGTGCTCCCAGTCCTCTCATCACGCTTCCGATGGAGTGTGTGACGATGGGCTCAATTCGTTCCAGTATTCGTAGACTATCAATGCCATCGCTTCTCAATACGACTCTCTCGCCATGCTTGTCGGCGACAATAACGCCCTCATCGCTCAACGACACAATGTTGTCCTTCTTCACGACATAGACTCGCTTGTCATGAGTCAGGATGAGTCCTCCGTCCCTACTCAACGCAAGTATAATCCTTTCTTGGTTGGTGTCCCTTCCGATGAGCATGTACTCCTTGTCCGGGTCATCCAGATGTACTTTATCTATTTGCGATTCTCTGCAGCACTCTTCAAGAACCGAATTGAGATCATCGATGAGGGCGCGAATGTCCTCATAGCCAGACGTGTTGGTGTCTGACGTTTCTGCAGGACGTGAGACCTTGTCCAAGTTGGATTCTCCGAAGTAGAGCTGCACTCCTCCAAGGGCACCCGTCACCGACTCCCCGATGGCCCCCTCGTCTGTTTCTGCTATGGCATCAACAGCGAAACGTGCAGGTCCCAGAAAAGCAATGCCGACTCTCTCTCCGTTGTCATGGATGTATGCCCAGAGCACACCCGGTTCAACTCTCACGTACGCCTTCTCATGTGAGATGATGTTCTGTTCCCGAGTCGTGACCCTTGCGGTCTTCTCACATGTCAGATTCTCCATCACAAGAGCCTCCTAGTCCTCCCAATCCATGTCATCGAGCTCATCATCCGCTCGGGCCTCTCCCAATCTATCAGCCTGTCTGGAATCGCTCTCTACTGGGGGTTCATCCTCTACAACGACGGTGACTTCCTGGTCAACGTGGTCATCAGCGTCTGTCGAGCCGCCAGATTCGTTCCGGCCATTCCGCATCTTCTGATTCTCAACTCTGTGAGTGAGCCACTGAGCCAACCGATACGCCAGGCGCCCTTCCACAGTGACATAGTACATACCTCTCACCTCTCCCTTCATAACATAGCCTGCCTCTATCAGAGGGTTGAGATGATGAGTGAGCGAACTACCAGTCTTGCCTGTGTAGTTCTCGATATCGTTGAACGACTTGCCCCCAGTCTTGAGAAAGTCCAGTATCTTCAGACGTTCCTCACTACCAAGCGGGGCCACGATCCTCGCAACACGCTCGGGTCCTATCTTCTGATAGTCTGCCCTCCGTTTCGACCTGCGCCTTTTCTTTGTGTCGCTGACACGCACTCCTGGGATTCGGATGTCTCCAATCTCCTTCACACTGGCCTCTATGGTTTGACCAATCTGTTCCATCATATCATCCAGCGAGTCTGTGAAGGCCTCAAGGTCGACCTCAATGTCCGGCAAGCGGAAGGCTCGCGGGGGTTTCCTCGGTCTCGGAGGCTTCCTCCCTCTTCCCGGCTCCTCTGGCCGAAAGCGCCTTTCTGGTCTGCTCCTGTGAACCTTCTGACGCCTTACCTCTTCCAACTCCTTACGGAGTTCCTCCTTGAGTTTCCGGGCCTCTTCAAGTTCCTTCTTGATCTCGTCGATGTGTTCGGTCACATTGGTTCACAACTGTATAACTGTACAGTTCACTTATAAATGTATAGAACTACATCAAAAAACCAGAACATGTGTTCCAAGTTCCCTGTCTCCCATCAGGCTCGCCATGGTCTGTCAGGGTTGGAGGAGAAGGCCTCTAGGCACGTTTCTACAAAATACGGTTAAATGCAACACCAGGGTGCGTTTCATCATCTGATACTCGGGAGTTCAGGGTACTGGATTAGTCCCCAGTGTTCTCTCTGTGTATCAGACAAATCAAAGGTAAAGGATTGATTCTACAATGGCTAAAGATAAGAAGCCCAAACACACTTACTTTGTGAAGAAGGCTATCCAAGACTTCGCAAAAGAGAACAAGATGATGGTAGGCAGTGATGCCTACGACGCCTTTAACATGGCCATCCATCAGGTCCTTACAGACGCTGCCGGCAGATGCAAGGCCAACAAGCGCAAGACTCTGAAGGCATACGACTTCTAGTCGCTGCGTCGAAGTATACCGGTGGGCAGCTTGCCGGCTGCCCCCCATCATCTCATTCTTGGTCGATACATTGCAGAGTGCCTATCTCTCAGAGAGGACGCGTTCAATCTCCTTGATGATCTCCGGCACAACGTCGAACAGGTCTCCGACGATTCCAAAGTCTGCAATCTCGAATATCGGGGCGTCGGGATCCTTGTTGATGGCGACGATGATGTCTGAAGAACTCATGCCAGCAAGATGCTGAATTGCCCCGGATATACCGAGAGCAAAGTACAGCTTTGGACAGACAGTCCTTCCTGATTGGCCGACCTGCTGGCTTGGAGGTAGCCATCCGAGATCGACAATAGGTCTTGAACCGCCCACTGCGGCATCTAGCAGGTCTGCAAGCTGTCTCGGGAGGTCGAGATTGGCAGGGTCCTTTATGCCTCGGCCGCTGCACACGATGATGTCCGCCTCCTCTACTGACTTCATTCCTTCTATGGCTTCTGTGACAGTTTCGAGGACCTGTGTTCGTATCTGGACAGGGCTTATTGAGATCTCCACCCTCTCAATCTCCCCAGCTCTTGAAGTGTCCTGTTCGGTGGGCTTGAAGACGTTGGGCCTGACAGTGGCCATCTGCGGTCTCTTATATGGCGAGAGAATCTCAGCCATCACATTGCCGCCGAATGCGGGTCGGGTCTGAACAAGCTGACGTTCATCGTCTATCTCCAGACCTGTACAGTCTGCCGTGAGTCCGAGGCCCAATCTGGCCGCAACTCTTGGTGCAAGATCCCTGCCATTGTTGGTGGCCCCAAAGAGCATGATACTGGGCTTTCGAGGTGCAATAAGGGAGGTCATTGCGATGGTGAAGGCGTCTGTGGTGTAGGTTCCAAAGACTTCGCCATCCACAACCATGACCTTGTCGGCACCCTGATGGATCAATGTATTCGCGTGCTCCTCCACGCCGTGACCGATGAGTATCGCAACGAGATTCTCACCCAGATCATCTGCGAGCTGACGGCCCTTTGAAACGAGCTCCAGCGCCACGCTCCTCAGACGACCATCAACGGTCTCACAGAAGACCCAGACATCCTTATGGTCTGCGATTGCGCTCTTGTCAACCGCCTTCCTCTCGATATGGATGGCGTTGACAGGACAGACCTCTTCACATGAGCCACAGAGGACACACTTGTCGAGGTCAAACTTTACCTTGTCACCGTCCTTCTCTATTGCTCCGAAGCTGCACACCTTCGGGCACAGCATGCACCCTGTGCACGCATCTCTGTCGTACTTCAGTCCCATGTTCAGATCGCCCCCTTCTGTGCAAGAAACTCGACGAGTTTCTTGGCGACCTCCTTCGGGTCCTCGGCCTCGATCTTCACTCCACCCTTCTTCCTCTCCGGTGGGAAGATTCTTCTCACCTGCGTGGGCGATCCATTCAGACCCAACAGACTGGGGTCTGTGCCAAGTGTCTCTGCATTGACCTCCGTGAAGGGTTTGGACTTGGCCTTCATGATTCCCATGATGTTTGGCAGTCTGGGCTCGTTGATACCCTTCGTTGCAGTGATGAGAAGGGGGAGCTTTGCCTTGATGACCTCATATCCCTCATCAGTCTCACGATGTGCAATGACGTGCTTCTCATCATCACTCAGCTCCAGATGTCTCACGTAACAGATCTGAGGGATTCCTAGGAGCTCTGCGAGTTCTGGGCCCACCTGTGCAGTGTCCCCGTCAATCGCCTGCTTGCCGCATATTATCATGTCAAAGTCCATCTTTTTGATCTGCTCGGAGAGTGTGAAAGCCGTGGTCCATGTGTCGGCACCTGCAAACGCACTGTCCGTCAGATGCACTGCCTCATCACCACCCATAGCAAGGGCTTTGAGTAGGGCCTCTCTTGCCATCGGGGGTCCCATAGTCATGATGGTGACCTTTCCATCGTACGCATCACCGTGTTTCTCCACAAGCTTCTCCTTGATTTGAACTGCTGCCTCGACCGCGAACTCATCAAAGGGATTGAGAATACTCTGTACCCCTTCTCTGATCAGCGTGCCAGTCTCCTCGTTGATCCTGACCTCTGTGACTTCGGGCACCTGTTTGACCGGAACGATAATGTTGACCACTGTAGCACCTCGCTATTGGTGTTTACTGAGGGCAGCGAAACACGGTGCCCATTATAAGCAATGCGTAGTAGGAAATCTCCGTATCAGCCACTACGCTGTCAACCGCAGGTGACAGTCCCGCTACGTAATGCTTTTATGAGTGCGGAATCGCTACCGACCTAGTTCCTAAAACACAAAGAGGAGAGTAATTACAATCGGCAAGGAAAAGGCCATTGGTGCCCTGATATTCATATTCGCCTTCTTGGTGCTTCTCTACTACACATGGGTCCTAGTTCTGTTGCGGGTCTTCCCCGACCTTGCATCCTGGGTTGATGCCAGCTTCGGCATGTTTGCACCCCTGTTCAATCCCGACTCCATGATTCTCATCATCCTACCGATCTGGATTGGGGTGGTCGTCATCATGGTGATCGCCATGTGGATTGGATACACGATGGTGACAACTCCTGCACCAGAACCACTCGAGGACTTCGACTTCGACGAGGAAGAAGCCTCCGAGAAGAAGGAAGAGTAGTCAATAAGACTCATCGGACGGGGCATAGCCCCCTCCCTCCCTATTTTGACTCAGACCTGTCAGAAGGTTCTCCATTCTATCGGTCAACTGTTCCCCCCTTCAGAATGTGACCGCATAGTCGAAGGTCATGACTTAAGAGTCATCATCTCCGAATCTCAGCTGTGCTGTAGATGCCATTGTTCAACCGTTCCAAGGACAGAGAGTACAAGGAAGCCGCTAGGCTGCTCGCTGACAATCGCCCTCGAGAGGCTGTGGACCTCCTGCGCGAGATTATCACCAAAGATCCGGAGCATGTGAACGCCAGGGTCTCCCTCGCCGTCGGCCTCATGCAGATGCAGGACAACCCGTCCAAGAACAGCGAACTGACCAAGGAGGCCCTCCGACATCTCGACATCGCCGCAGATATCGATCCAAAGAATCCGGTCCCCCACTTCAACAAAGGGGTCACCCTCAGGCACATCGGTCTCAAGGAGGAGGCCCTGAAGTGCTTTGAACAGACCCTGAGGGTTGAGAGACGAAACGCCCTCGCCATCCTCCATCAGGCTGAGATCCACTACGAACTCGGTCACTGGGAACAGGCTGTCGAACTGGCACGACTCGCCCTGATCCGCGACCCCGGCCTCGAACCAGTCCTCGGCTGGGTCAGAGTGGCCATGCGCAAGGCAGGGATGCTCGAGGACGAAGGACCCGTTGAACGCCCCGACAAGTGATCACGCCCTCTTGTGCCAGTACGTAATGCTTAAATTGCAACCTCGCCGGTTCTGCACAGTTGCGGACGGTCACATCCTTCTCCGCATATCACAACCGGTGATCACATGTCACAGAAAGCCGAACCTATGTATCGTGGGTATCCCCTCTCAGAGCTAGTCAAGATGAACATGGACACGCTCATCGAACTCCTCCCCACACGGAGACGTAGGACCCTCAAACGTGGTCTCCCCTCCAGACAGAAGAAACTCCTCATGAAACTGAGAAACGCAAGACGACAGATCAAGAAGGGGAAGGACGTCGTAGTCAAAACCCACTGCCGTGACATGGTCATCCTCCCTGAGATGGTCGACCTCACCATCGGCGTCCACAACGGCAAAGAATTCCAGCGCGTCAAAATCATCCCTCAGATGATTGGTCAT
>Ga0164310_10000068_pt1 | contig 48351 bp, 44 predicted proteins | sample GuaBasSedimGuay1_FD_121795 | JGI IMG/M metagenome (GOLD analysis project Ga0164310, IMG submission 121795) | Subseafloor sediment microbial communities from Guaymas Basin, Gulf of California, Mexico - Guay1, Core 4569-9, 0-3 cm | ecosystem: Environmental > Aquatic > Marine > Hydrothermal vents... | reverse complement strand
GGATTGGGAGGGAGGGGTGTATGGGTGGCAGAGTGGCTGAACCAGAAAAATCACAGAAAGCAATTGCCCGCTACGATTACGAAAACGGTAAGATAGATTTCGAAAGGCTACAGAAAGACATCGAGGAACGACAGGGCTCCGCCTACAGGCTCTACCACTACATCTCCCACTCGAAAGAGCTGGCAAGAATAATGGAAGCAATGGACTACAAGAGAAACAACTTGAGAAACCACCTGCTGCTAATGGTCAACCTGGCGATTAATTACTTTATTAATGGCAATTTAGTAATAAATAATAAGGAGGAAGTGGCATTATCAATTGAGAAGAACAAGCATCGGCGAGGAAAAGCCCTGAGGGACAAACCCGCTAAGGATGCTGAAAAGCAGCCCCTCTCTTTCATGAGGAAGAAAACCCAGGAGAGCGCAACTAACTCGAGGAATGGGAAGAAAAAGGACATAGAAAGAGAAGAACCAATAAGAAAATTCGAAAGAGTTGAAAAAAATTGAGTAGTAATATCAATATCCCTGACGTCATTCTCGCTCGCGAGGCCGGTCTCATGTTCGAGAAGGGTCGTGGTTTCGAGCCTTTTAATGGTGATCTCACTCGTTGGCGTGGTTTAATTCCTGGTCGCGGTCAGTTTCGAGACCGGTATTTTACTGTTGAGATTCAGTTATTGGACGGCTTTCCTGCTGTTCCTCCTCTTGTTCGTATGATTAGTGAGGTTGACCATCCTCGTGTTGGTCGTGGCGGTGTTGTTGATTTGTGGATTCTCAAGCGCTGGAATCCTCAGTATCATCTTTTCCAGGTTGCTAACAGTCTTAAGGGTCTTTTTGCTCGTGAGCCTCTTCGTCCTGCCCGTCATCTTATTGAGCGCGGTGCTGCCCCTAAGGTCAAGCCTGATGCTGCTCTTGAGGTTCTCACCCGGCAGAAGGCGCAGCTTGAGGAGGTCCTTCGTCAGAAGGAGGCTGATCTTTCTCGTATGCGTGCTGCGCTCAGTGGTCGTCGTCGTGTTGACCCCACCAAGGAGCGGCAGGAATATCTCGAGAAGCGCAAGCTCTCCCTTGAGGAGGAGCTGTTCGATATTGAGGAGCGCTTCCACTGGGCTGACATTTCTTCCGTCGACTTCGCTAAGGAATATCTCCGGATCCGCACCCAGCTCCAGCTCATCGCGTTGCAGAGTTAGACGTGGCAGCCGCTGCCTGCGCCGTTTTCCACGTTGTTTCCTGCTGTGCGAGCGAGATGGTTCGTTCATTCGCTCTTTTTTTTCCTCTTTCCTTTTCTTCTTCCCAGACTTTCTTTAATGCTCGTTCTTTCTTTTTCTGAAACTGCAAGCAACTTTAAAATAGCCTTCGGCTGTTAGCCTTAGGTAGGATTATCTTTCGTTCGAATTCGTTGAGTGAGACTAATAATGATTGCCGCCATTCTTGCTGCCGGTCGGGGGAAACGCATGCGCCCCTTAACTGAGACTCGGTTGAAAGGTTCATTGCCCTTTCACAACAAGCCGCTCTTGCTCTGGCTAGTGGAGCAGTTGTTGTCCAGTGGTGTTGTTTCGCGGGTAGTGCTGGTGATTACCCCCTGGCAGGAAGCCGCCATGCGTTCTCTTTTTGCTTCGACGGCTTTTTCTGCCGATGTGTTGTTCACCGTGCAGGACCCTCCTAAGGGCACAGCAGATGCAGTTGCCCAGGTGGAGCCTTTTGTTGCTTCTGACCAGCGCCAGTTGTTAGTGTTGAATGGCGACATTCTTGCCGACCTTCCGGCAGTGCTTCCGCGGCTCTTTGTTCAGCAAACCGCTTTACATGCGAAGGCGGTGCTGGCGGTCTTCCCTGGAACCGGTAGTCGTTATGGTCTTTTGCAGCTTGCCGCCGATGGGACTGTGCTGAGTATTAAAGAGAAACAGCAGTTGGCAGCAATCGCTACCGAGAGTGGTTACATTAATGCCGGCATTTACCTGTTCGACCGGGCAATTTTCGATGCCATTCGCCAAACCCCTCTCTCCGAACGGGGAGAATACGAGCTTACAGATGCCATTACGCTTCTCGGGAAGGAAGGACCAATAGGGGCAACGATTATTGATGCTTGGATGAGTCTTGAGAATCCGTTGGACTTACTCAAAGCGCAAAGCTATTTCAAAGCTACGGTAGAAGACGAGCTGCGCTGCATGCAATTCCATTCTGGCGGCGAGATAGGGTTCAAAGCTGCGGATGAGTTGTTCTTCGACGCGGAGACTACAATTGAATTTTCCAGCATTACCATTCGCGGCCCTGTGCTGCTCGGAAAAGGAACCGTTGTTGAGCCTGGGGCGATTCTTGGGCCGGCTGTTTTCCTGGGAAAAGATTGCACGCTTGGTGCAGGCGTTAAGCTTGCCCACTGTCTTCTTCTTGACGGCTGCCGTCTTGAGGCCGGCTGTACCGTTCGGAATCTTGTTGCGGGGGAAGAAGTGTTGATAGGCGCTCAGACAAAGATTGGCCCACCAATACCGCCCACCGCCGATGCTGCCCGTGCCCCGCTAGACCCCCCCTCCCAACTAGAAGAGCTAGTACTAATTGGGGCGAAGAGTGTTATTGGGAGTAAAATGACGCTTCCGCAGGGAACTAAGCTTTCAGCGTATGCGGTTCATACTAGGGATTTGAAAGAAGAGCCCCCCGACTAATAATTTTCAGGAGAAACCACTTATGCCCTCCTCTCAGCCTTTAGCAATAATCTTTGATTTCGATAACACGCTGGTAAAATCGCATATTGACTTTCCTAAATTGAAAGTTGAAATGGCTCACCGCCTTTCTCGTTATGGCTTTAGTTTTGGTTCCGATGAGACCATCCCCCACAAATTCACTGCTGGAGAAATCATCGAACAAGCAGCTGCCTATGACGAGGAGCATGGAACCTCCCTGGCGGAAGAATTATGGTCACTTGTTGAGTCTTTCGAGCGGGAGGGGATGCGGGACATTACAGTTGCAGATGGCATAACAGAGACGCTTGCGGCTTTAAAGCAAAAGGGCTTTTTACTTATTGTCTTTACTAATAATGCTAAAAGTCCCACTCTTGAGGTACTTCAGCGGTTTCACCTGGAGTCCTTTTTCGACCTTGTTGTTGCTCGTGAAGATGTCAAGAAAATGAAGCCTGACCCTGAAGGAATTTCTCTGATCCTCACAAAATTCAACTTATCTCCGGAACAGGCTGTTTTTGTTGGTGATTCCTGGGTAGATGCTCTTGCTGCAACAAACGCTGGGGTCAGGTTCATTCTCATTCGGGAAGAGCGGTTGGATGAAGCAAAATATGGCATTACCATTTGGCGGCACATTCGTTTTCTAACAGAACTTGTTGCGCTCCCCTCCCAGGAGAGCACCACTTAATCTGTCTTCTTGCTCTGTTCCAACCATTGAATGTATTTTTTAATGCCTGTCGAAAGTGCAGTTGTTGGCTCCCAGTGGAGCACTTCTTTTGCCCTTGAAATATCCAGCACGGCTTTTCGCACGTCACCTGCCCAACCTCGTTCCCCGCCGGTATAGGTCAAGCGAACCTCCTTTAACCCCATTGCCGCGATTACTTCTTTTGCGATGGTGTTCACTGTTGTCCCTTCTATGGAGGCAATATTAATCGGCAGATAGCCTTGAATTTTTGTCTCGAGAGCCTTAAGATGAGCGTTGACACAGTCCTCCACGAACAGATAGGACTTTAGTTGCTCACCATTCCCCAATATCTCGAGTGTAGTAGGATCCTTCTTCAATTTCCAGTAAAAGTCGTGCATGACACCATGATTGGATGGTGGGCCATAAATATTCCCCAGCCGTAAAGCGTAGGCTTCTAAGCCATAAAGGTTGGCAAAACTGGACAGATACATCTCAGAAGCTGCTTTGGAGGCGCCATAATGACTAATCGGTGCGAGCGGGACATCTTCTGGCGTTGGCAGGACCGCTGATTCCCCATAGACCGTACCACACGATGACGCAAACAAGATCTTTGGAACGTCATTTTTTATCATCGCTTCCAGGAGATTCACTGTTCCTTGCACATTCACCGCAAAGTCTGAGAATAGATTGGCAGTACTCGCTCGAACATCCGGTCGTGCTGCCTCATGAAGCACCACATCTACATCGCGTAGTGTCTTTGTAAGCAACGGGAAATCTGTTATGCTTCCTTTGATGAACTGACAATTTGGTTTCTTGAGCGCTTGGTCAATAAACGCTCGGTTTCCTGCCGTCAGGTCATCAAGGGCAAGGATGTTCGCGCCTGTTGCTACTAATCGATTAACTAAATTACTTCCAATAAAGCCGCAACCGCCTGTAATAAGAATAGTTGTCGCCATGATGCTCACTTGCAATTAAATCTTTATTCTCTCCAATGAGGAAGTTTTCCCATTCCAACAACTTGAATTTTCTTTGTAATGGAGGGAGAAAACAACCTCAAACATTGTTCTCTATGGGGCTAAAAAAATTTTTGGTTGAAAAAAAGGCAAAGCATGAAGAAAAAGAATTAGCTGGCAAGTGATTGGTGGCAACCCCCAGACCCCTTCTTTCTCCTTTCGTCTTTGGAGACAAAAAGAAGCACCTATATGCCATGGTGCTGAAACCCCCTTCCTATTATTTCTGGTTGAGGGGGGGGTTCTTATGCTTAGCCTTTGTGAGTGAAAATAATATCCACAAATAAATTATTAAGACCGAATTTGTTGTATTACAGTGAGGTAAAGATACGTGGTCGACGAAAATACCGAAAACAGTATGCGTCCAGAGGAAATTGAAGGTAGTCTTCCTGAAGAAGCGCTCCATGACGAAAAGCGAAGTGGGCAAAAAGGTCTCAGCTTCAAAATGGTCAAGAACATTTTCACCAGGCAACGCAAGGTAGCCCTTATTATTGATGCCCCGAACCTTCTTCGCCGTATTAACAACCGCCAGATACGTTTAGAGGACATCGAAAAAATCGCCGACCGCCTTGGTCAGATCAAAGTTGCCAAAGTTATTTTGAATCGCCATGCCCCACAAAAGCTCTTAAAAGCCATTGAAAACAGTGGGTATGAACCAATTGTTGCTTCTGGAGATATTTACATTCGTATGGCAATTGAAGTAATAGACTGCGTTTTCAGCAAGAACATCAATATGATTATTGTAGCGAGCCGACATGCTCGTTGTGCGCCGATTCTACGAGCGGCCAAAGCAAATGGGATTGATACGGCGATTATTGGCTTCCAGCCGGGTTTTAGCGTGGCCGTACAGAATGCAGCGGACATGGCGTTTCAGCTCGAATTATGAACACCAGCTGTTTTTTTATGCCGGTTATTCAAAGCCTTTTATAAAATTTTAAATAGCACATATTTAGTCATTCCTCGCAGCTGAACTAGCTTCTGCTAGTCGGCCTAGAGGTCAGCCAAATATGCCACAAAAAATTGTTATAATTGGAAATGGTCCTGCGGGGCTCACTGCCGCCAGTACCGCGCGCTTAACAGATCGAACAGCAGAAATCACTGTTGTTGATTCGAAAAAATACGATACTTATCATCCTTGTGCCCTCCCCTTTGTCATTGGCAGGTATCTTCCGTCAATCGAGACAATTATTGAGGACCTCAATTTTGAGCGAATGAACATCACGCTTCTCTTAAATACTGTTGCAGACGCAATTGACCGGAAGAAAAAAGTGGTCACAGTCGTGAACAACGACGATGGCTCAAAAAGCACGCTCCCCTATGACAAATTAATTCTTTGCACCGGCTCAAACGTTTTCGTCCCACCCATTCCAGGGCGCGATCTCAAGAATGTTTTTCGCCTGAAGTTTGCGGAAGATGCCCAAGCCATTAAGGAAGTTGTCTCAGCAGAGAGCATTAAAAATGTCATTGTTGTTGGTGGGAGTGCTATTGGTATCGAAGTTGCTACAGAAGTTAGACACCTGGGCAAAGAGGTCACCATTGTAGAAATGTTCCCACAATTAATGCCACTGAAGATTTCAAAGGATATTGCCTTGTTGGCACAAAAACGTCTTGAGGAAACGGGTATTATCGTTCGCACCGGTATGATGGTCAAGGAAATTCTCGGGACAGAAAAAGTGGAGCACATAACGATTGGCACGGAGGACAAACTCGAGACTCTTGCTGCTGATGTTGTTGTCCTGGCAACCGGGGTGCGACCAAATGCCCAATTGGCTCAAAAGAGTGGGTTGAAGCTTGTTGAGAACTTCAAGGCGATTGAAGTTAATGAAAAAATGCAGACTTCTGATGAAGCTATTTATGCTGCAGGTGACTGTGTCTCTGTTACCAATTTAGTTACAAAGGAACGAAGCCTTGTGCTTTTAGCTGGGCCGGCCGTCCGTCAGGGCCGTATTGCTGGTATCAATGCTGCAGGTGGGGACACACGCTATCCTGGCAGTGTTAATTCCTTTATAGTTTCTTCACGGAATTTTTATGTGGGGGTTGCCGGGATAAATACTGAACAAGCCAAAAAGCAAGGAATCGAAACAACCCAAGCAAAAATTACCGCGCCAATCCGACCACATTATATGCCGACAACAAAGCCTATTACTATCAAACTTATTGCCCGCTCTAGTGATGGGAAATTACTCGGGGGCGAAGTTTTCGGCGAAGAAAAAGTTGATGAGAATGTGAATTACATTGCCTTTGCACTTCAAACCGGCCTTACAGTTTATGACCTTTTAACCCTTGACTTTTGTTATGCTCCTGCCGTTTCCGAAACAATTTACCCCATTGTTATTGCTGCTGACGCCATTGTTCGTAAGATTGAACGGAAAAAAGCCCGCGCAGCAAAAAGTGCTTAATTTGCGCAATTGTGCTCAAATAAAGTTTTTAAAAAAAAGGAGAGATCCCGAAAGTCTTCGGGATTGTTTTTTTTTCTTGTCTTAATTTACCGAGATGATCTCTTGGCAATAAATGATTTCATTGATGATTATAATGTTTAACTCGAGGGTATCGCCGACTTGGAGAAAGAGGGCTATTTCCCATTGAGTGACATTTAAGAACTGTTGTGTGAACCAGACTGTTTCATTTCTACTTATTGCTGTGGTGTTTCCTTCGGGGATATATGTCAGATTTCCTTGTGCCAAGATGATAGTATTTCCATCTTGTTCAAACGATGCCAGTTGTGCTATTTCAAGGGTTTCCGTGTAATTATCTTCTACCGGTTGTGTTATCCCCATAAATGTCAGATACTCATCTATTGCTCGCGTCAACACCTCATCCACGGTGTCTGTTGCCTCTGCTAACTCGACAATTGTGTCTACCCCACTTGGGTCGAACGGGTTAGTAATACAAATGCCGCCGAATCTTATGCTCCCAAATTGAATGGGAACCACATAGGCATAATCTGTCATGTTTTTATAGTGCATCTGAATGGGGAAGAGCAACGGGAGGATCGGTCGATAATTATGCTCTGTCGTACCGACTTCCACATCGATTGCCGTTCGGCTATGATAGAGGGCATTTTGAGTGTCAATGGGTTTAGGGTCGAGGTCGGCCCAATCGAAGAAATAGATGCCACTCGCATTTGCCTTTATAGCCCCTCGTAGGAGCTGACTTTCCGACTCCGGCTGGGTGAGCATGACATACTGAGATGTTTCCTGGGTATTGGCATCATAGATTACCCGCACATCGTCATAATAGGATATCCCCAGCTGTTCTGTTGTTGTGAACCAATAGGCAAATTCGTGATTTCCTTTACGATGGCGCCCCCATTTGTTTATATTATATTCTAACCAACTTTCAGGGTAGCATTGAATGCGTGCATAGTCTGGAAGTTCACTCAAATCGCGATAATCCTTTATGAGCGTTCCCTGTGCATTAAATTCCAGGACACCACCAACCTTTTCGAGGAAGGTTGTCAATCCAAGGCCGCTTTCGACGGTCAAGCTCGTTGAAATAGAATAGGGGGCTAAAAGACGCATTTCCCCCTCGTCATTCATCGAAAAGTAGCTGTTGTCACCCACGCGATAATTGGGATTAATTTTCCAGACGATCCGCTCCAATTGCTTTTGCCGGACAAGATAACTCCCTATTTTGAACGGTTGCTCGACAACTATCACCGCCTGGGAAGGGTCAGTGAGGTCGACGCCCACAAAGCCGAAGATCGAGTTCCGTTTCCGCCCTGCGTTATCCGTTCCAATTTGGATTGCATCCGTACCCATAACACCAATCCACATTAGTTTTCCATATAGTTTCCCGACATGCAACTCAAGGATCATGGAATTACTGCCAAACGGCTGTGATTTCTGGATTATTTCTGCAGCCAAGTCACTGTCCACTACCCGCACGTTATCTCCAGTAATGATGTGATTGAAAGGCATCTTCTCATCAGGAAACATGAGGATACTATCAAAGTATTTCGCAGTGTCATATCCTTTCCAGATGATTGTACTAAGGCCGAAATAGGCTGAGCCAAACAGCATTAATCCGGCTATTGCCAATGAAATTATGCCCTGGGCATTTCGCCCTACTCGCGCAAAGCTCCGATGATAGAGGCGTGAAAGTACCAGTACAAGAATGCCACCCAATAAAAGACAGATAAGAATGATTGACCCTAGTACCGGGATACCAAACCAGAACAGGGTTAATGAGATGAGAAAGCCGCCGACCAATCCCGCCGCGGCTATAATGCCGACTGCTGGTGTAAATTTTCTCTTGTTAAGGAGGACAATGCCTCCTGCAAGTACACCGAAAATTAAACCGATGATTAGAGAAAAGACAACAAACAACATAATAAGTAGTAAAAGATGTCTTTAGTATAAAAATGTACTTTTGCTCTTATTGACAATTTTTTCTCGCTTCACAGGTTCGCATTCTCTCCCTTTTGTTCATGAAAAGGGACTTTTTTCCCTTGCTTTGGTTCCCTAAAACAAACTAATGGTCCTTTCTTCTTTTGCGAGTACTCGCCCTATACGGTTTATGAATAGGAATTGTAATGTTACCAGCCCTTTCCGTGCAGACGTGAGTCCTAGCTGCACCTGCCGTTCACTTTCCGGCTCTAAGAGCAGCCCCCGGATGCTTAGTAAACGTATCACCCCAAAATTGTCCCGCTCGTGGATTTCAAGGCACCCTCTTTGCACCCGGTCAGTTTTGTTTTGAATAATAAGTCGCTTCTTTTTCAAAGCAACGGTTTTTATGACGTCGGGTAAGGTAGGGAGAATAAAGAGCCCTTTTTTTCGCGTGGCTCTCAAAGAGATCTTGATGTTTTGGTCCATTTTCACCGGCTTATCTGTGGATTTGGTTTTAAGCTGCATTAATCGCTCTTCTCCAAGGGTCTCTCTTACGATTTTCACTTTTGTTTCCACTAATGCTGGCGAGCGCGAAGATAAAACCCGGACCGAGCTTTTCATGTTTTCCTTTGAAAGCGGATCTGCCCTGCTCTTTTTTAAGGTTATTTTCCAATCCACCCCAATTGCTAATTTTTGCCTTGGTTCCAGGATTTGGTATCGATAAGAAATTTCTTTTGCGAGTGTCCCCCCCATCCAATTTCCACGGGTAAGAGTGATTATGTTAGTTTGTAAACCAAGAGAAGGATGGGTTCCTTGTTGTCCTGTAACATCTACTGGCAACCACCGTCCCCCCACAAGAATTTCTGCCATTGCATGTCGCTCCCATCGCTGTCCCATTCCAAATCCGGCAACAACACGTGCGGGGATCCCTTTTGCTCTACAAAGAGCGACAAAGAGTGCGGCAAATTCTGTGCAGTCCCCCCTCCCTGTTTCAACTGCATATGCAGCTCCATATTCTTCCGGTTGAATTTCATACCTTAAAATTTGATTCACTATTTGTATTGCTCGTTTTGCAAATTTTATCGGATGGTCTGTTACAATGTTTTTTACCAGCTCGATAATTCGTGGGTGCGTACTTTCGATATGGGCTTCTGATGCAAGATATGGTTTAAGAAACGTTTTGGCATATGGATTTGCTACCTGTTTCACGTTTTCAAGGGTGGGTGCCATCAAAAATGGTTTTCTTTGAATAACCGCACTATAGCGTAACTCAAGAGTCTGCCCGGGAGCTATACGCGTCACCTCATAATGGGCCCAGTGGTTTCCTTCTACATCTGAGGAAAGTCGCACTGTTTCTGGGGAAACGGTCAATCGTTTAACAATTTGATGTGGTGGGATTGTTATTGGTAAGGCTACAAAAGCGGAAAAGTTTCCGACTGGTTTATCTGTTGGATTACTTATCTGAACTTTATAGTTTATCTGCCAGTGGGGAGAAAGTATCCGCTCTGTGAGGTGTTTTCCCAGTGGGGTGGTGGCTTTCATAGTAAAAAAATTACTCTTTACAATTTCGCCGCTCGCTTTTTTCATGAGAACAAGGCGATAATTTCCTGCTATCCAGTTTTCTGGAATTTGAACATTAAAAGAGGCAATCGTCTCAGTTTTAAGTGTCGGAACTTTCCCAACGACAACCGGTGCATCAATCGGATTGTAGATTACCACTTGCAGCTGTTCCTCTATCTCTTCGTCTCCCTCTTCCGGAATGATTAAAATACGCAATGTTTGCCCATTCGTTATTATGTTTGCAGCGGTTAATGGTTGCTGACTTGTCGCGCTTATAACAAGAAATGGTCTTAAAAGCATTGCTACATTTTCACTGCCGTTTTGTGTTCTTTTTCCGAGCTTTCCCTTTGGAGCTACTCTTTTTGTTGTTGTCATCTTTGTCGATGATTTTCACAGATGGTTCCGAAAGGATTTTCACCCTTGCTTTTTGATTTGTCTTTTCTTCCCTGCTAACTGGGACTGTTGCTCCGTTCATCGGGGAAAGAAGCACTTTTGGCGGGAGGAGTTTGATGAATTTTAATTTATGTTCTTTTACCCCTAATAAGCGTGCGGCCGGGCATGATTCATAGCCCCTAACTGCTTCTCGACATTTTTGGCAGAAATATGCCTGACATTCTGCACAGATATATAACTCCTCTTTTTTTTGTGAGGAATAATCAATCTCATGATTGCACAATATACATCTGATGGTTTCAGTTCGAAGATTTACCATTTTACTCTGGCAACCGCGTTTTTCTAACTGGGGGTATTTTTTCTTTTCCTTACCACCATTTATATCTTTCACTTATTTGTAGGAGATTTATTCTGTATCTTGTCTTTTTTTTCCTGAAAAGGTTTTATATCCATGGGTATTGGCACATGAACGATGCCTTTCTCTCCTCGCTAGTGGGGAGCTTTGAATGAGCACCTGCTATTCTCAAAAAAGGAGTTATTGATAAAGTATTTAACCTTTTTTTTAAGGAGTTCGCCGAAAGTTTCCAACCAGCCATTCCTGCTGTTTTTGTTTCGTTGCTTCTTTTCTCAGGGTAATGATCAATGCTTTCATTGGCTGCATTTTTTTGCAAGATGAAGGGGGATTTGCTTGTATGGCTAAGGGCAGAATTCAGAATAGAGTAATCGCGTCTTCCGGGGTTTGTCCATCTGCAACCCATTATATCTTCGTCAGCAATGCAGCAATAAACACTGTATGCAACATCGGCTAAAAAGCATGCTCTGATCTTGCTGTCGCACAACCCATTGCTGAGGAGTGGGATACGGTATCTTAACCTGCACTCGTGGGTACAAATCTTTTTAGTTTATGAGAGTAAAAAGGAAGGCATGAAAAAAAGGTTTGCAATAAAAATCGCTTATCTTGGGCAAAATTACCACGGTTTCCAAAGGCAAAAAGAAGGCATCCAGACCGTGGAAGGAACAATTCTCGAAACTTTATTACAACAAAAAATAATCGACAACATACGTTCGGCGCGATATTCTGCTGCTGGTCGAACGGATCAAGGGGTAAATGCTCTTGGTCAAGTGATCGCTTTTGATGCCGTTCGTGACAAGTTTTGCCTTGAAGAACTTAATGCCAACCTCCCAGATGATATCTTTGCTTGGGGGATTTCTCAAGTCCCCTCCATATTCAATGCACGAAGAGATGCCATTCTGCGCATTTATCGGTATTTTTGCCGTTATAAAAACGAAAACATTGGTCTGCTTACTGAAGCATTAAAGCGCCTAAAAGGCACCCATGATTTTAAGAAGCTCTGTAAAAAACCAGATCCTCTGCCGAGTGGCTATCAAAAGTCTACTGTGTTGACGTTGGAAACCGCCAAAGTTACCCATCACAAAAGAAATGCTGTTTTGGAATTCGAATTTGCTTCACGAAGTTTTCTATGGTATCAGGTGCGAAAAATGGTTTCATTAGTATTACAAATTGGTGCCGAAGACCTTTCAATGAACATTATTGACGAATTATTAGACCCCGAAATCCCTCTTTTACCTGGAGGGATAAAACCAGCTCCTCCGGAAGGGCTGGTGCTTTATGATGTTCTCTATGAACCCAATGTCAGCTTCCAGAAGATACAGAAGAAAACTTTAGTTGCATTACCTTTAGAACGGCGACTTGATTCCTATACGGCACTCTTGTCTGTAATAACTGCAATGAAAAAGAACATTTTATAATTTCATTTAAAATACTCAAAAATTGAATGTAATAATAAATAATAGATATATTAAAAACAAGCTAAAAGAATAACTACAATTTATTTGGTTCAAGGTTAAAACTAATGTACAGACGATCTAATGATACTCCTCAGAAAAGAAAAAGCGCGCGACAGCAAAGCGATAAAGAAACACTAGATTGGTTTCGATTAGATAATGCTGCGACTGTTTTTTCACTGGTGACATCCGCGCGCATTCCTTGTATGTTTCGGCTTGCATTTACTCTTAACGAAGCAATAAATATCCAACAATTACAACAAGCACTTGAAAATATTATAAAGCGTTTTCCGTATTACAATGTCAATCTCCGACCAGGATTATTTTGGTTTTATTGGGAACAAAATCTTGCAACGCCAAAAGTAGAAGTGGAACAACAATACCCCTGCCAGAAATTGCCGATTACAAAGAAAGGTGTATTCCCCTTTCGTGTTCGAGCATATAAAAATCGCATTGCAGTAGAATTTCATCATAGCATTACAGATGGCACCGGAGGGCTAACATTCCTTAAAGCATTGGTGGTAGAATATTTCCGCCTTAAAGGTTACGAACCAAGGGATTGGCTGGATGTATTTAAAGCAACAGAAAAAGTTGATCCTGAAGAGTATGAAGATGCTTTTAAGCGTAATTATCAGAAAGCCATTCCTTCAGCAAAAAGCCCATCGAAAGCTTTCCACCTGCCCTATAAACTCGAACCAAAAGGAATCTACCATGTTATTCAAGGAAAAATGCCTGTGAAAAAAGTCTTAACAAAAGCAAAAGCCCTTAACCTTACACTTACTGAATACCTTATAGCTATTTATTTGGATTCTTTACAGGAAATCGTTTTTGCCCTCCCTAAAAAACTGCGCCAAAAGCACCTTCGGCCAATACGGCTTCAAGTACCGGTCAATCTTCGACGAATATATCCCTCTAAGACAATGCGAAACTTTTCCCTCTATGTTACACCAGAAATCGACCCGCGGTTAGGCAAGCATTCTTTCGAAGAAATTGTTAACCAAGTTTATCATTATATGCGCGTAGAGATTTGTGATAAATTCATTAATCAATGGGTTGCGAGAAACGTGAGAGGAGAGCTTAATCCACTCCTTCGAATGACCCCCTTAATCCTTAAGCGATTGTTTGGAAAGGTCATTTATAATCGATTGGGAGAATATCTCTATTCAGGAGTCATAACCAATCTGGGGCGGATAGTTTTACCAGAGCCGGTAAGTGACTTTGTCCAAGAAGTTGATTTTATCCCGGCACCGAGCCCTGTGACGAAAACGGGTTGTGCCGTTGCAAGTTATAAAGATACACTCTTCATTACTTTTGGACGGACCATTAAAGAATCGGTAGTAGAGAAATTGTTTTTTACTCGTTTAGTAAAAGAAGGAATAGAAATAAAAATAACATCAAATTAGGAGGAAAGAACAACGACGCCTATTTGCAATCGCTGTGGTGTAGAAATTGAGAAGGGATTGACTCATTGTCCCCTGTGCCAACAACCCCTTGATCAAGAAGAGGAGACACAAGAACCACCAACTGCGCAAAAAATTTATCCGGAAGAAGTCAAACCACCGAAAAGAATGAGAACAACTAAACAAAAACGCTTCTTAATTTGGGAAATTCTAAGCGTAACGCTTCTTACAACATTGCTGATTGTCCTCTTCCTGGACTTGATAATAAGTAAAACAATTACTTGGTCCCTCTATCCGATAGCCTCTCTTGTCTTGGCGTGGATAGTAATCACTTGCCCCCTTCTTTTCCCCAAAAAGGTTGCTGTTATCGTGCCTGGCGAAACGATTCCCTTTTTCATCTATTTATTGGTAATTGATCTGGCGGATAATAGGAAAATCGATTGGTACTTGCGTCTTGGCTTGCCAATACTCTGTGTTATAATTACTGTTGGATTGGCAATTGGCATAGGCTCATTGTTCCTTAAAAATAAGGGGCTCAATATTGCTGCTCTCATTGTTCTAGGTGCAGGAATTATTTGCTTAGGAATAGATTTCATTGTTAGCAGTTATATTTATGATCGATTCACTGTAAATTGGTCTCTCTATGTTTTAGCCCTTACGGTAGTAATTGGAGGCTTTTTATTATACCTCCATTTCCGGCTTTTAAAAGGTGCAAACTTGAAACGGAAACTGCGAATGTAATCATTAAATCAAGCTGTAACAGACTAAGCAAAAAGGGTCTGGTTAGAGTAAAATTCACAAAAAATGAAAAAAAAGATAAAAATACTTTTTCAAGTATTTTGAAGTTGGACTTTCTATAGGAACGATTAATGATTTACAGTGAAATTATAGGTTAAAACCTTGCCGTTATTGTATTCAATTCGCAATTGAAGCATCTGCCCTTTCTCGAGCCCTTCAATTTGGAACTGAAAGGTATGGTTTTTCCCGTTTTGGATTCTATGGCGCCATTGCCATTGGTATTGTTGCTCGAACATAGTTTCGTTGGAAGTAGAATTGCGGAACTGTAATTTGTGCATGTAGGCGAATCGATGTTGGAATCTATGCATGTGTCCAGACTCGTTTCCTTCGCAAGTTAAAACGACACTTACTGTGTCAGAATCGGCGTCAGTCGAAAGACTAACAACTGAGAGTTCGCTGTCATCGCTCGGAGCTAAGGCATACCAAATTCCAATTGAGGACCCTGCCAGAAGGACCAGTATGCCTGCTACTAAAGTGGGTATAAGAACTGCTTTTCTCATAATTTAATCACATGAAATAGTATTAGTAATGTCCTTCAAAAACAATCTTTGACAATCGTACTATTTTGGTTCTAAAGGTTCAAGTTAGGTTTCATAATGGTTTACTGAAAGAAAAAAGAGGGAAAAGCCCAAAGAAAACAAAGCAAACGACAGGTATGAAATAAGAAATGGCGCCCCGAACGGGAGTTTCCGGTAAAAAAGATTCTTCTTTCTTACCCTTTGAACCCGTGTCCATCGGGTGACAGCCGAAGATGATAGGCCGTACTACACTATCGGGGCTCGGTGGTTTTTTTCGTCTTTTCCTTTTTTAATCTTTTCTTCTAGTATGTTTTACATTTGAGAGTTTCTCTTTTAACCCACAGGTTCAGCACAAGACTTAATTGCCAGATGTTTTCTTTACTAGAGAGATGATGTCTTCTGCTCTTACTCCTTCCCCAAAAGAATTTCCCCTTCTCGGTGTAGTTGCCCAATAAAAACCAGGCCTCCTTGTTTGTGAACGCTCCTTCTCCCTCTCAAGCGACCCTTATCTTGCTCACCATCGTTTTGGTGATGTCTCTTTTCTTCCGGGGGTCATTGGTCTCGAGTTGTTTGCCGAATTGGCGAAACTCGCACTTCCCTCTAATAAACTTGCCGCTTTTCATAATGTGGCTTTTCTTTCCAGTATTAAATTTAAGGATGATCGTCCTTGGAAGGTTATTGCTTCATTACAATTTGATTCGAAGTCTGGTTTAGCACAACTCAAATTGCTCCCGAATTAAAAGGGCAACCAGCTAAACAAACTGGCGAATGGCTGTGCTTTCAAACAGAGCTCGAATTTGCTGAACGGACAAGTAAACACCAAGCACTTCCACCAATACAGAACAAGCCTTTCTTACCACGGCAGATGATTTATCAAATCTTACCACACGGTCCCTTATTGCAAGTTCTTGCCGAGATCAACCAACTGGATGATCACACTGTTGTTGCCATTGGTGACTTCTCGAAACGCCAATTATTTGGCTGGAAGTATAAAAAGTTAGTAGTAAATCCCCTCGCTATTGAAGCCTGTTTCCAAGCAATAGGCTTGCTGGATTTTGTGGCCACGGGGAAGGCAGGGCTTCCAAGTAAAATAACTCATTTGACGTTTTACCGCACCCCTAGTAAACCCCACTATATTTTTTAAGGGAGAAAAATAAAGAGGGGACATTTAACTTTACTGTGCTCACAAAAAAAGGCGGAGTGATTCTTCATGCAACGGGTTATCAAATTGTTGAAATTAAGATGGGAAACACTCTCAGTGCCTTGGAAAAAATTCGCTCACATGTCATTCGAACACAATATGTCCTCCCTAAAAGGTCTTGGTTGGAAGTTGTTAGCCTGCGTCTACTTTAAGATAAACTTTCTCGCAAACCGGCCTTTTTACAAACCTTCCTTCGAACAGAAGAACGCCAATTATTGAACTCACTCGATGAGAAGGAACAATTTCTTGCCATAGCTAAAAAACACGCCTTAAAACGTGCTCTCCGAATAGTTCTTTTTACCCGGACCATGCAAGAGCTCGAAATTCAGACCGGAGAGAATAATGAACGTTTTTGCCGTTTTAAAGGGAAGACTGTTTATCTTGCCACTAAAAAGATTGACAATTACGTTTTAGCCTTAGCCAGCTATCGCCACCCCGTTTCTTTTGTGTTGCATAAGGAGCAATGATGAAACATACATCGTTTGTAGGACAAAGATCAGTTTTAAACAACTCTAGTGCTAGCCTTTCTTGAACTCCCATTGAATGGGTTAGTTAAAGGAAGAAGTCAATAGTATTAATAAGGATTGAAAAGCTTAAAAGGTATAATGAAATCTTATTAACTGATTGCCAAGCTCGAATCAGCTTCCCTCCTTTGAGATCTCTTTGAAGGGTGTCTTTCATGAGTAAAAAACAACCATCATTAGATAGTTTCTTCCCCTCAAAAAAAGAAGAAGCACCAAAACCCTCGCAAGTACAAAAAGATGAAAAAAGGAAAGTTTCAAAGAAGGAACCAAAACAATCAGAGGCTACCAATCAAACGATAAGTTCTTCAAAGAAAGATTCCCCCTCCGAAGATACTTTTATTGAGGAAGAGAATCATTTTACAGAGAAACAAGCATCAAAAAATGGGCAAGAAAGCGAATTAATTTTCGAAGGGGCACCCGTCGAACATTGCCCAAAAAATACGCCACCCTGTGTTTTACTTCAATCTGTGTATGACGGTAAAAGTGGGAAAGCCTTTCTATATTTGCTAGACGAAAAAGCAAACCGGCTTTACGGGTGGTATGATAATACAGGCCATGAACCTTACCTTTTAACCGATCTGACTGAGGAACAGCTCAAAGGCATTACCCCCGTGAAAAAATTCTCAAAGATTACCGGCTATCATCCCATCCATTTATGGAATTTGCTATTAGACAAAGAGGTTGAGATGACCAAGGTAACGGTTACTGACCCCCTTGCGATTGCAGGTGGTTTAGATAGTTTACGCGACAAGTTGCCTGCAGCCTGGGAAGCAAACATACGCTACCACCAAAACTACCTCTATGATAGAGAGCTATACCCTGGCATGTATTATCAAATAAAGAATGGTAATTTGATCAAAGCTTTCCCTACAATTGACGCGAAAGTTCATGAAGAAGTTTCTGCTCTTTTTAAAGACGCGCCTACAGACGTTCAGGAATTGATTAGTGTTTATTTGCCATTATTACTCACCCGCATTCCACATATTAAACGTGCGGCAATGGACATCGAAGTTTACACGAAAAGCATGACCCATATTTCTGACCCGACAAAAGCAGAAGAACGGGTTATTGCAGTTTCGTTTGCCGGAAATGATGGCTTAAAAAAAGTCTTGGTTCTGAAAAGAAAAGATGTTCCTCTGGGGACGCGTTCAGATTCCATGGATAAAGATGTAGAAGTTGTTTTCTTTGAAAACGAAGCTGAACTTTTGCGTGAAACGTTTAGGCTTATGCAAAGCTATCCGATGATTATTACCTTTAATGGGGACAATTATGACCTGCCCTATTTATATAACCGTGCTAATAGATTGAAAATTCCCCGTCAAGAAAATCCCATCATTGTAATACGTGATACCTGTCGCATCCGCAATTCCCTCCATTTTGATGCCTACCGATTCTTCAATCAAGCAGCCATCAGGATTTATGCATTTGGTGCTAAATATAGCGAAAGTTCATTGGACGCTGTAAGTTCAGCCCTCCTCCACGAAAACAAGATCGAATTGGGAGATGAAATTGGTTTTCTGGATTGCTACACTCTTGTTGAGTATAACTTTTGGGACAGCAAAATAACCCTCGAGTTAACAACATTTAATGATTCAGTAACAATACGTCTGATCATACTTCTTATGCGTTTAACAGGAATGACCTTTGAAGACATCACCCGTCAAGCGGTTTCAAGCTGGATCCGCAACTGGCTCTTTTTTGAGCATCGAAGACGCCACTACCTTATTCCTCGTCCAGAAGAAATTATTAAATCAAAAGGGGATTCCACAACAGACGCCATGATAAAAGGGAAGAAATACAAAGGCGCCATTGTTGTAAAACCCATTCCGGGTGTTCACTTCAAGGTGACAGTCTTAGACTTTGCGAGTTTGTATCCGAGCATTATTAAAGTCTGGAATCTTTCTTATGAAACGATGAATTGTGCTCATCCGAGTTGTAAAGGGAAACGTCCTGTTCCAGACACGCCCCACTGGGTCTGTGTGAAAAATCACGGCTTAATGTCTATTCTTGTTGGTTTTATCCGCGATATCCGGGTCTTATGGTTCAAACCCAAAGCGAAAGATAAGATGCTAGATAAAAACACCCGCGACTTCTACAATGTCATTCAATCAGCACTTAAAGTCGTAATTAATGCTTCTTATGGTGTTTTTGGTGCTGCTCATTTCCCTTTCTACTGCCCCCCTCTGGCAGAAGCAACCACTGCCATCGGGCGCCAGGCTATTACACGAACAATTGAAAAGTGCAATGAAATGGGTGTTCAAGTCATTTATGGCGATACGGACTCTGTCTTCTTGAAAAATCCAACAAAGGAGCAAATTAATACGCTTATTAATTGGAGCGAAAAGAAACTTCAGATCGATTTGGATATTGATAAAACCTATCGATATCTGGCACTCTCTGAGCGGAAGAAAAATTACCTCGGCGTATTTATGGATGGGAAAGTAGATGTTAAAGGGCTCCTCGGGAAAAAACGCAATACACCACCGTTCCTAAAAGAGCTTTTCAATCAAATCGTTGAAATCTTGAGTGAAGTGGAAACAGAAGAAGACATTGCTCCTGCAAGAAGCAATATTGAAAATGTTGTAAAAGAGGTCTATACGAAACTAAAGAATCGCGAATTACCTGTTGAAGCTTTTGCAATTCGGGTGCAATTAAATAAAGGGCTAGATCAATATGTAAAAACCACCCCACAACATGTTAAGGCCGCGAGACTTCTCGAGAAGCGCTTGAACAAAAAATTGGGCGCCGGAGATTTGATCTCATTCGTTAAAACCATTGGTAATGAATCTGTTCTCCCTGTGGAATTAGCTTCTACCGCCGAAATAGATACTGATAAATATCTTGCACAAATGGAATCCACTCTCACTCAAATCTTAGACCCCATTGGTGTTTCCTTTGATAAAATCATTGGCATCCGCTCTTTGGATGATTTCTTTTAAGGGCTGATTTCAAGGAAGGGTTGCATCATCATCTTTGCTTTTTATCTGTTCTTGCAACCGCAATTCGAGTTCACGGAATGTTTGTGAGCTGACTATTCTTCCGTTTTCGTCGCGATAATATGGTATCGCAATTGCAATAAGCTCTTCAAGTCCTTTTTCCCGTCGAATATCGTTTATATCTAGCACCCTTCCGTATGTTTCTGGGCTAATAACAATGGCCTTGATTTCAGGGTATTCATCAGCATATTGGGTTGCCCGAGAAAGTGGACGGATGTCATACCGGTCTTCAGTCACTCCTATACTCTGAAGAAAATCAATAACATCTTGCACACGTTTTTCATAGGGGTAAATTAATTCTGGCAGCTTTTTCCCGCGTCGAGCCAACTCGTCTGTCGTCACACCAATTAGAACTCTTTTTGCTAGTTTTAAAGCCGTTTGTAATAAAAGCTTGTGCCCCCCATGAATCCTATCAAATGTTCCGCCAAGACAAGCATAATCAAATTGGAAGGTGGTGGTGCTTTTTTTTGTCAAAGATGAACCTCAAGGGTGCTTTTTATGTCAGATAGTTTCTGTGGCTTTTTAATCATTTTGTCTGGTGGTTTTAATAAAGAAAGTCATTAGAGAAGAAAAAAGAGGACAGATGGAGGAAAAAAGGGAGCTTTAGCTAATAGAACCCTCTTTTACTTGATGCCGCACAGAAAAGTACACCAAAGAATGCAACGACACTCGAGATAAATGAGATTATAGTTGGGAGGATTGCTCGTAAAGCTCCTAAGGGGTGGGTTACTCCAACTGTTTTCGCATCGATGGCAGCTTTCATGTGTGGTGAAACGGTCCACCAAATAACGAGGGCAACCAAAATTCCAATGAAAATACCAGCCATTACTACCGATTCGGTGCTTTTATACCCCCATTTGGCTCTGGCGCCTATTGCCAAAGAAATTGCCCCTATTAGCCCTATAAACCAGAATACTAACAACCAGTAATATTTTGCAAAATGAATGACAGTAATGATCTGTAATGCTAATGACCCACTAATAAGGATGCCACCAATAATTGCGCCGGGTTTTACACCCTTTAATTGCTTGCCAGAGCCGGCGACGATAAACAAAGGAGCAATAAACATCAATAACGCTGCAAAGGTGGAAAAGGCTATCGCACCATATGTCCAATAGACCATGAACCAAACTCCTTCCTGGGTTCTTTGAAAGGTGTCGGTTAAGGCGTTAAAGATGGCTTCGCCTTGAAAAAAGGAGAAATAGGCAGTAATTGCAAAAATTGCCCCTATACTAATCCCTGAGATCGTGAAATATTCAAGTTTGTCTCGCTCAAAGGCTAAACCGCCTGACACATAACTTATACCTGCTATCAAGCCTGCGGTCCAAATAAACAAAAGCCAATAATAGTGAGTAATCTCAACGATGGTTATCACTTGTAATGCTATTGAAATTGCGATGATAAGTCCACCAATAAGCTGACCTGGTTTTGCCATTTTAATTGCTCCAATAACTTCTAACGTCTATATTATTTCTGGCTGATTTATGCTAAAAGGGTTTCTTTTTGATAAATTTTTCTTGCAAAAGTAACTACCGGTAATTGTTTCTTTTGTTTATTGAAACCATTTTTTATCCCACGTACCAATCCAGCCCAGCCCAAGACAATAGGGGCCCATGTGAGCCCCTAATACTGGTCCTATAAGAAAAACTTCAACCTCTTTTGGCGGGTTTTCTTGTGCTAGGACATGTTCTTTCAGTTCTGCTGCTTCTCTAGGCATAAGAGCATGAAGAATTACCATGGTTTCAAACTTTCTCCCTGCAACAATTTTCGGAATAGCATTCTTAAGGAGCTCCACTCCATTCTCAAACCCTTTTACTTTGCCGATGTTTTTCACAAGCCCGTCTTCAACAGCGATGATGGGTTTCAGTTTTGCAAGGTTGCCAAGGACCTGTTTTGTTATGCTAATTCTACCACCCTTCCGGAGATACTCGAGTGTTTTCAAGATTGCTATTCCATGTGTGTGAGGGATAAGTGAGTTGATTCTTGCAACAATCTCCTCTTTTGTTGCTCCTGCCAAAGCCATTTTCGCTCCTTCATAGACCAGTAGCCCTTCCATAATTGTTATCGTTTGAGTATCAATAACTGTGATGTCTTTTCTGGGGAACATTTCTGCAACTTTCTTAGCAATATTATAACTCCCACTAATTTTACTCGAGTGTGCCAGTACAACAAGGGAGTCATATTCTTGGAGAGACTCTTCATAGGCACGATAAATATCGCCTTGTTTTGGCACTGCTGTAGTTGGAACATCGTCGGCCTTTAAGAGTTTCTCATAGAATTCTTCGGCAGTAATATCAATGTAATTTCTATATGGTTTTTCCCTATCATGCATCATTATCTGAGTGGGTAAAATACCAATGTTGTATTTCGTGATCCACTCTGGGGGGAGGTCTATTGTTGCATCTGCCAATACTCTCACTATCTGCTTTGCCATTTACTACCATCTCCTTAACTAATTTAACAAATAGTTGCAGAAAAGGGATTATATACTTATTGGCAAGGCATTCATACACCCCTTCTCCTTTTGTTTTCAGAAAAATGCTTTTTCCATCGTCTCCTTTTCCTATTAGAGCTATTCCATGACTAAATCAAAAGGTAAAAAAAGCCGATTGCCCTTTAATTAGTATAACTAAAAAATAATCCTAAAATTTGTCATTAAGAAAGCTTTTTTTTACAGAAAAGCAGCTATAATGATTAATTGATAGTTAAAAGTGATGAACAATGGTATTTGGTAAATTTATTCGATGGCTTGGTGGCGGAAAATCAACTCGTGATTATATAATCGATTTGAAAATGGTCAACAAACGTTTGGCTCGGTCAGCAAAGAAACTTGAAAATGACGAGGCAAAATTACAAAGGAAAGTACGAGAAGCCATGCGAAAAGGACTAATGGATCAAGCCCGATTGTATGCATCCAATGTCGCCCGCAACCGAAAATGGGTGTACAGTTATACAAAATTGACAACCCGTATTGAAGGCATCATATTCAGGCTGGAACAAGCAGATTCCGTACAACAACTCGCCGGCGAATTAAAAGGTATGGCGGGGGCTCTGCGTGAAGTGAATGCGAATCTCAACGCTCCTGAAATTTCCGCGCTTATCGAGGATTTGGAACGCTCTTTTGAAGGCATTGAAATGACGACAGATATGATGGATGAAGATTTTGAAAGTATGATGTCCCTCGATGTTGATGAAACGGACGTCGATAAAATTATGGGTGAAATTGGTACAGAGATTGGCCTCGGGGCTGAAACTGGCTTGCCAACTCCAGACATCCGGTCAGCTGAATTAGCAAAAGAAATTGAAGAATTACGAAAAGAACGAGAAAATTAATTATTACAAGGAAATAAAAGATGGGCGGCTTTCCTCTTTTTTTCATTCTAAGCTGCACCATTCGTTTTTCCTCAACGCAAATCTTTTGAAGTATGATAGCTTAATGTTATGAGTAGAAAAAATCACTTCCTAAATTTCTTTCCTGATGGGTGAAACAGTTTGAGTTATATTGAAGATGAACCACCAAAAATTCTCATTGCAGGCCTTCCTGGGGCTGGCTTACGGACTATTAAAGCAGTTGTAGTTGACAATAACCCACCAACCAAATTAAAGAAAATCATTCAAAAGTTGGATGTTGGGAATTCTTTTAGAGACGTTCTCCAAAGAAGGGTTTTGGTTGTTCGTTGTGGAGGAGATGAATCCATTCAAGATGTGTTGTCAAAAGCGAATGACCCCATTTATGAGCATGTAGCTGCATTGGTTTTTGTGTTAGATATAAGTGACCAATCGACTTTTTCAATTGCCAAATACTGGTTTGATAATTTAATTGGACATCTCCATAAATTTAGCCCTGATGCCCGTATTTTCCTCCTTTTACATAAAATTGACCTTTTAAATGAAGATGAAAATGTCGCAGAATATATTCGTGCTACACGAAATCTCTTTGAAGTGGAGGGATTAGATATCTACATTCATGAGACAAGTATATATGACGCGTCCATCTTTCTTGCATTTAAGGACGTAATGCAAAAAGAGGTGTCAAACCAAATCTCTGTTAAGCAATATCTAAATAGAATGTTAAAAGGCTCGAGTTTTCATAGTATGGCGGTATATTCCCACGATGGTTTGCCTATCTATGTTGCCGGTGAACTCTCACCGGTTGTTGAGCTTGCTGCAAATGTTATGCTTAGTACTGTGAGTCGCATCTCGGAAGAACTCGAAAAAGATGATGAGGTCAGCTCAACGATCCTGCAAATGAAGAAAAACACCTTTATGATATTTAAGGCAATTAATAAAGATTGTATCTTTGTAGGGATTAGTAAAAAGCGCCCTCGGTTAGGACAATTTCTTGTTGAAGCAGACCAAATTGTTGAGACATTGAAGAAGGCGCTCTAATCTTTAGGAAGGAATAGTGTTCCCAGTTTTTTTTGCTTATAGATCACTATTCTTCCCACTTCTAATTCCAACACTTCTAAAAGCTGCCTTTGCACTTGTCTTAAGAGCAGATTTTCTAATACTCGCTCTCCAAGAACGATGGTGGGGAACCTTAGCTGCTGGACCACTAAGAGCCCTTCGTAGAACATCCTCCCTACGACCATACCATCAATATGATTATTTGTTATGATGGCTGAAAGAGTGGTTCTTTCCATTACCCGTTCAAGAATCGCAAGTTGTTTGATAGGATGTTTGTTATACCCAAAATACCGGTGGTTTTCGTTTGTGAGCTGGGTAATGAGCGTCAATAATTCGTCTAGGTCTAACTTTTTCGCGTGTTCCCCAAGCCGCCCCAGTACTTTCTGCGGTTCTTCATTGGCAGTTAGCCATTGTTTATTATAGGTGTTAAATAGTGGTTGTTTATATCGGAAATCTAATAGTTCAAGTAAATAATCAAACCCCCCTTGCTCTTTTGTTATCCAGTTCTCTCCCAGAGAAAAGACCGCCAAACGATTGTCAATTAGCATGGTTAATATCTCGAGCTCCCAAGGAACAAGCCCTGATTGAGACCCTTGAGTAAAAAAGGGGGGATAGATACAAATAATTGTTTGAACCTCTTCTTGCAAGGCTTTGGCAACAGCCCCAGAAGTAAGACGTGCCGTTATTAGACAATCTCGCGGTTCTTGCTTTCCTTTCGTCAACCAGTCTTTTCCCAATAAGAAACTTGAGCCTTCTTTTTCAGCATATTGTTTAAAAAATTCTTCCAGTCGGGTCATTTTTTTCACTTGAGCACTCTACCTATCAATGATTAAGCCCTATCTATTCTAATCTTTTTCCTACGAAACTGCGAGTTTTCAAAAAAGTGCTTACAACTGGGAGATGCTTGAAAGTATTTTCCTGCTTGGAAGGGCAAAGATTTACGTTATCCTTGAAAACTCTTAAAAAAGCATCGGATTACCTCACCATTTGAAGACACTTACAAACTTAAAAAAACAAAACAAACTTCTGGAAGTAAATACAAAATGACCAAAAATCCATTACATGACTTTTTTCAAACAAAGAGCATAGCGATTTTTGGTGCTTCAGCTTCCAAGGGGAAGCCAGGCTATGTTATTGCTGAAAATTTCATAAAAAATTTCAAGGGGAAAACCTTTCTCATCAATCCGAAAGGAGGAGAAATTTTAGGGCAACCAGTCTATCAATCTATCCAAGAGGTTGCCGAACCGGTCGACTCAGCAGTAATTATCGTTCCTGCAAAATACACCCCTTCAGCGGTTGCTGATTGTGCCAAAAAGGGCATTAAATTTGTCACTATCATCTCTGGTGGATTTAAAGAGATAGGTGAAGAGGGCATTCGTCTACAAAAAGAAATAGACGAAATTGCCAAAGCAAACAATATGCGCATAATTGGACCAAACTGCATAGGTTTATTCTATCCGAAGAGAGGATTAGATATGATCTTCTTACCAGACGAAAAGCTGAAACGCCCAGGCGTTGGTGGGGTATCGATTCTCTCTCAAAGCGGCGCATTTGGTTCTGCCTTTCTGGATATTATGGGTTCCTTGGGGAACGGGAACTATCTTTCGAAATTCGTTAGCTATGGGAATGCCTCGGATATTAACGAAGCGGACATTCTTGAATATTTTGGCGAGGACCCCGAAACCAAGATCATTCTTGCCTATCTTGAAGGCTTCAAAGAAGGGCGACGCTTTATTGAAATCGCCAGGAAAGTCTCTCTGAAGAAGCCCATAATCGCCATAAAAGCCAATCGAAACGAAGCCGGTGCTCATGCAGTTGCAAGTCATACTGCTTCTCTTGCAGCAAATGATGCTGTGACAGATGCTCTCTTCCGAGAAGCCGGGATAATTCGAGCATATACCTGGGATGAATTATTTGATTGTATGAATGCATTTAATTCCTCCTTCCTCCCTGAAGGGCGCTGTGTGTTAATCATCACAGACGGTGGGGGCGCTGGCGTCATGGCTTCTGATGCTGTTGGTGAACTTGGTTTGGAATTAGCCGAACTTTCTCCACACATTCATGAAAAAATGCGTGCTGATTTGCCACCAATTATCTCTGTTGCAAATCCCATCGATCTCACTGGGAGTGCAACTGCAAAAGAATATCTCTACGCTCTCGAGCAAACAATTGATGACCCAAATGTGGATTCTATAACCTATATAATAATTCCAACACCACCCGCAATTAATGTATATGACCTAATGGAAGGATTGAAACCCTATGCAAAAACCATTAAAAAAACCATTACCTTTTGTGCAATAGGTGGGAAAGAAGCGGCATATATCCGTGAAGAGCTTGAAAAAATGAACTTTCCATTTTATCCAACACCGGCGCGTTCAGTATATGCCATTGATAAATTAACAGAATATGCTGACTACCTCCGGGCACATGGCATGGCTCTTCCCAAACTTCGAGAAGTGCCAAAAGAATAAAAGGAGAAATGTAAAAATGACCACAGATAAAAAAAGTTTATTTGAAACAGCCTATAAAGAAGGACGAAATTTCCTTTTAGAGCATGAAGCATTACAAATCTTCGAAGCTGCAGGTGTTGTCTTTCCGCCAAATAAGTTGACAAAAGATGTTGATGAGGCAGTCGCCTTTGCAAAGAAAATTGGTTATCCAATTGTCATCAAAGCAATGTCGCCCCAAATTCTTCACAAATCTGACTTCAAAGCAGTGGAAATTGGCATAACTGATGAAGGTGCTTTGAAAGCAAAATATGAAGCAATGAAAGCTCGTTTGCAAAAATTTGCCCTTAATGGAATTCTTGTTGAAAAACAGGTTAAAAAGGGCATTGAATTATTTATTGGTATGAATATCGACCCAACATTCGGCCCGGTGATTGCTTTTGGCATTGGTGGAACATTAATTGAAGCTATTCGTGATGTCACCTTCCGTTTATGCCCAACAACGAAAGAGCGCGCACAGCGAATGATCGATGAAATAAAAACCCAGAAGATGCTCAACGGTTTTCGTGGCCTCCCACCTGTTGACAGAGATGCTTTAGCAGAGATGATTGTAAATGTCTCAAAAATAGCAGACAAATACAATAACTACATCAAAGAAATCGATCTCAACCCTGTAATTGCAAACGAAGACGGCATTTTTGGTGTTGATGCACGAATCATTTTGAAAGCGAAGGACTAATCCTTCTCTCTCCTTTTTTCACTTTGTTTTAAACCAGAAAAGAATCTTTTATATAGCCTATCAAAGCGACTAAAAAACAAAATAAGAGTAATTGCGAGGAAAAAGAGTTTGACAGATGCTCAATCCCCCAGTGAGCTGGAAACGCTCATAAAGAAATATGCGTTAGAAAATGCCATCCATCACCAAGGCAAGGCACACGAAAAGTCAGTAATGCAAAAGATTATGGCTCGTCATCCAGAATTGCGGAAAGATGCAAAAAAAATCATTTCTGAGGTTGAGCGTGTCGTAGCTGAAATTAATCAATTAACTTTTGAGGATCAAAAAAATCAACTAACAACTCTTGCCCCGGAACTATTAGAAGAAAAAACAGCGACAAAACGCATCTACCATTTACCTAAACTTAAAAACGCGCAACGTGGGAAAGTTATCACCCGATATGCTCCCGAGCCAAACGGCGAGATGCATCTCGGACATGCTTTTACCGCATTTTTTGCTCATTATTATGCTAAAGAATATGAGGGAACATTTGTGTTGCGGTTTGAAGACACAAATCCCAAACAAGAGCGCATAGAATATATGCAAGCCCATCGTGATGCTCTAAAATGGCTGGGGTTAGAGCCAACTGTGGAACGCATTGTTTCAAATGATATTCCCATTTTCTATGAAAAGGCAGAAGAATTAATTAAAAGAAATCTGGCATATACCTGCAATTGCCCTATTGACCGACTCCGTGAATTACGAGCTCAAATGAAAGCTTGCCCCCATGTAAAAAAGGCCCCAAAAGAAACTATGGCTGAATGGAAAAAAATGCTGAAAGGAGAATTCGCCGAAGGAGAAATGATTCTTCGATTGCGGGGCGATATGAAAAGCCAAAATGCTGTCATGCGTGATCCGGCGATTTTTACCATTCGAAAAGCAAAGCATTGTTTACAGGGGCGAAAGTACAATGTCTGGCCCTTGTATGATTTTGCTGTAGCAATAGAAGACCATCTTTGTGGTATTACTCATGTAGGTAGAAGTGCTGAATTTGACACCCGTATTGAGCTTCAAAATAAAATTCGTGAGCTTTTAGGTTTACTCCCCCATCCTGAGATATTCCATTATGCGCGGTTTAACGTCATTGGTAGCCCTGCATCAAAACGAAAGATTATTCCTTTAATCCAAGAGGGCAAGGTGGAAGGATGGGACGATATTCGTCTTGTTACCATAAAAGGTTTACAACGACGGGGTATTGTTCCTGAAACAATAAAACAAATAGCCGTACAAGTTGGAATGACCACCCAACCAACGAATATCGATTGGAGTTTGATAGCAGCAACGAATAGGAAAATTATTGACTCCATTGCTAATAGATTCTTTTTTGTTCCAAATCCAGTTGTTGTATATGTACAAAACATCACTAAAGAACGTGTTTGTGAACCATTATGTCATCCCGATCATCCAGAGCGAGGAAGGCGTACCCTTCCAGCCGGAAATCTCTTCTTAATAGCAAACAGTGATTTCAAGCAGTTAGCCAAAGGTGAGGAATTTCGATTAAAGGATCTCTTTAATATTAAGCTGATCGCAAAAAATGTTAATTTAACAAAACGAACATTGAAAATTGTTGGGGGGTCAGAAGAGTTTTTAATAAAATATAAAACACACGCAATAGCAGAATTCACTGGAACAGAACTTAAACTTGGGACAAAGATTCAATGGGTGCCCGCGCAAACAGCAGCAATTGTCCAGGTAAAAGTTAGGGTGCCGGATGTTCTCTTTATTGACAATACCTTTAATGAAAAAAGTTTGACAGTTGTTACTGGTGTTGCAGAGAAGGCTTTCGCAAAACAAAAAGTAGGCGATTTAGCACAGTTTGAACGGTATGGTTTTGTAAGAGTTGATAAAAAGACTAAAGACTGTCTCTATGTTAATTTGGCTCATAAATGATTCTCGAGGAAATCTTGTCAAACCTAAAAACTCTTTAAGAAAACAAATGTATTAATAGTCAATTGCATTATTTCACCTCAAAGAACAGCTGATAAAAAAAGGGTTATACAATGGAAACTTGGCTAGTCTTTATAACAGCTTTTGGAATTGCACTAATCTTTTTGATAATTGCAGCAAGTCGAAAGAACAAGAAGAAAAGAAGGCAACCAGAAAAAACCATTCAAACATATCTAAGTTATGGTGACTTTATCTCGGCAGGCAAACTCTATTTGCGCCAAAAGAATTATGTTGAAGCCGCAAATCTCTATTTTCGAACACCTCTCGATAAGCGCCCTTTATTCGAATCCATCGTACAACAAGAACTCGGACCAAAAGAAGCACAGCTGTTTTGGATCAAAACAGGGCGACGATTCGAGCGAAGCGACCCGGAACGAGCTAAAATTGCTTATCTTTTAGCGGGGGCATATTTTGATGTTATTAAGATGTTTATCGATCGGAATGATACTAACACTGTTATCGACCTTGTGAAGTATATCCCACCAAAATTTCAAGAACAAACTGTTCGAAAGCTTTCACAATATAGTTTTAATAGGGGAAAATACCGCATCTCTTCTGAGCTTTTGCGGGCACTTGGTTTTGTTGACGAGGCTGATGCTATTCTCGCTGTCGGTGCGCACGATTATCAAGCTATAGAACAACCGGGTGTATCGGCCTCGATATATGGAGAGCTGGGCCGACAAGATTTGGTAGGAGAATCTCAAGAGGAAAGAGGAGAACGTGCACTTGCAGCAGGGAGAATTGAAGAGGCAAAAGAGGCTTTTAAACAAGCCATTAAAGCCTATGATGACTCCAATCAACCAAAAGATGCCCTGCGAGTTGAAAAGCGATTGGAAAAGTTTGTGCTTCTTGATAAGTTCAGAGATTATGCTGCAGCAGGTGACATCGAGTCCGCTGAGGAAATGATTCAGGAGATAAGTGATGCCTTCCCGGCGCTTGCCACCTCAGATCTCTATGCCGAAATCGCAGTTGTGTTAGAACGAAATGGCAAGTTCTCTGAAGCAGTAAATTATTTTGATAAAGCTGCAGACCTCACAAATAATCCCTTGAAAAAGCAATCTTATGTTAATGCCTTACGCCGTTTAGCTTCCTTGATAGCTGCACAACGGGCTAGTGGAGAGGGCATTGCCACTGAGGACCTATCAGAACCTTGTCCTGTTTGTCGCCGGCCAATAGCGAAAGGACAAAAAATAGCTTCATGCCCTTATTGTCATTCTATTGCTCATTATTCTCACTTAGTGGAATGGGTGAAGGTTCAAGGTACGTGCCCTATCTGTCGAAGGCACCTTAAAACAGATGATTTTAAAACCGAATAAAGAAATGCTTTTTTAATCGCTCCAACTTAGATACTGCTATCATGCCAACTAAAAACCCCCCCTCATTTATTGACCGCCTTTTATCAGACTTTGATGTTGCAAAATCGCTCACAAAGGAAGAGATTGACTCTTTAATTGGCTCTTTTATGACCCATTCAGCAACCTTGCCAACACTAGAAAGGGTTGCTAAGGGATCAATCTTAGTTGTAGGCGACATCCATGGAGACTTTGCCATGTTGAAATCCGTCGTTTCAAGGTTTCTTGAGAAGAATCATCCAAAACATCTGATCTTTCTCGGAGACATTGTCGACCGTGGCTCGCATTCTCTTGCTTGTTTGAACCTCATTTTTGCTTTGGTTCTGAAATATCCAAAAAGAGTTCATTTTATCCGAGGAAACCATGAATCATTCCCTGTAAATACACGTTATGGATTTCTAGAGGAGGTATTTCGATTTGAGGGGATAAATGAATCGCTTTTCCACTATACATTGGAACCGCATTCATTACCGCCACTCTTTATGCATTTTAACAAAGCATTTGCAACGCTACCATTAGCCCTTGTTCATGAGAAGTTTCGCTATTTCTTTGTCCATGGAGGAATTCCCATCGAGGATTTCTCTCTCCAAGAAATCGCTTCTCTCCCAAAAGATGATTTTATGGTTGAGAATCCAACGATAATGCAATTGCTTTGGAATGACCCACAACCAGAAATCGAGTGGTCCTCCTATAGCTTGAGGGGAGACGGCATTTACACCTTTGGGAAAGCACTTGTTGAAGAGTTCTTGAAAACGAATGAGTTGGCAATGATAATTCGGGCTCATGAAGTTGTCCCCGAAGGTTACCGATATCTATTCGAAAATAAATTGCTCAGCCTTTTTACTTCTGAAGAGTATTATACTTATGTCAATGCGAAGGTTGCTTTAATCTCAGAAACAGGGGAAATAAAGATTATTTCCCCGAAATAGCCCGCTCACACAGCGATCAAGCCAAATGCCGCCCACAGTAGTACGGAAACAGTTGAAAGTAACAAGATGCCAATAAGGTCCAAGATACTTCCAATACGGAAGATTTCTTTTACACTAAAATAGCCAGTAGAATAGCTGATCATTGTGGGGGGTGTGCCAAAAACAAGTGCATAATCTACACTCGAGCCAATAGCAACAATGAGCGCTAAAAGGGTTGGGTCAATGCCAATACTAAATGCGATAGGGATTACAAGGGGGATAAGCATTGCTGCGCTTGCGGTGTTACTTGCAACAGCTGTTACTAACAAAGAAATCCCACCAACAATTAAGGAGATGACGATAAAATGCTTGCCTTCTATGACACCCATATTTGAAGCGATCCAATCTCCAATACCTGTTGCGGTGAGGGCTTGCCCGAGGCTTAACCCACCACCAAATAAGAACAGGGCGTTCCAATTAACGTTTTTTACATCCTTCGGCTCAAGGGTGCCCGTGCCGAAAATTAACACTACAGCAAAAAGAGCTATTATTCCTGAGCTCAATGCAATCGTTCCGCCGGTCCAAGTTTTGATGGGTTTCGCTAATAGCCAGAGAAGAATGGTTATAATGAAAATGACCACTGTAATCCATTGTTTTGCATCCATTTTTCCTAATTTCTTTAATTCTTCTTTGAATTGGAGTTGAACTTCACCAAGGCTTTCCTTTGATACTTTTGGTTTAAAGACTAAAAGTAAATAACCCCAGATAATAAACAACATGATGAAAACAAACGGCAACCCAAAGCCAAACCATTTTAGAAACGAGATTTCAATACCAACTTCATTTAACCCAGCAATGGCTATAGGATTGGCGGGGGTACCTATGACAGAGGCAATTCCCCCTGTGGTTGCTGCATATCCAATGCCAAGAACAATTGCTTTTTTAAAGCCCAGCGTTTTTTGCGCTCCCTCGCTCTTTTCGATTTGTGATACAAGGGCAATAGCAATTGGGATCATGACCGCTGCACTGGCAGTGTTACTCATCCACATGGAAAGAAAGGCCGAAACCCCCATCAAGAGTAAGATAAGCATAGACGGTCGAAATCTTGCCTTACTCACAATGCCCAAAGCCAACCGACGGTCAATATTATGCTTCTTTAAGGCTTCTGCAATAATAAATCCGCCAAGAAAAAGAGCAATAACAGGATCAAAGAAGGGGGTCAAAGCTTCAGCCGTAGAGGAAATTTGCATAACAACAACTGCAATAGGAACCAAGAAGGCGCCAACAATAGTGGGGACAATTTCAGTTATCCAAAGACCCGCTATCAATACTAATAGTGCTAAAGCTATACCTGCTTTGAAAGGAACAGCCATTTTAAAATAGAATGCATTGATTGTTTCTCCCAAGAGTGAGCTATGAACAGTGGTATCGGTAATAGGGCGGATTTTCCGTTCCATATTTGGTCCAAAAATTTTCCCAGTCACTTCTTTTAGTTCGAGATTCTGCACAGAATTATTATGGGAATCGAGAATGCCAACTTTAAAAATTACTTCAGAATGAGTTGCAGATTTGTAAGCCTTTTCTGTGACCACGAGACAAGATTGCCCGGTACTTCCAATTGGAAGATAATACTCGAGAACTTCCGTATTTTCAGCACTAGCCATGGTGATATTAAATTCAATGGTTTCAGGTGTCGGGGAAAAAGTAAAGGTCAATTCAACACGATACACACCGGGTTTCATATCTGAAGGCCCAAGAAATGACACACCTACGGTTAAAGCAACAATTACAAAAGCAATAATCGATGTTTTAATAATCTTCTTCTTTCGTGCTTGTCGCTGTTCGTCTGTTAATTGCTTTTTATTTTGAGGATGTTTGTCACCCTTTTTTACATTAACTTTTTCTTCCTCAACCTTTTCTTTAGGGGGTTTTTCTTCTTTATATGCCATTTGTCAACCAGCTTGTTATCTGCATTACAACTATGAAAATTAAACTAGACAGCAAGGAAAAGACTATTTATAATTTTGTTTGATGTTTGAAAATCACGGCGGGGGTGTAACCTCTATTGTGCTAGTTCCGACATAATAGGTTATCATAAGAATCAAAAAAACAAGGAGGGGGATACCCACACTAATTGCTGCTTCTATCCAGGAAAAATTGCTTGCGGGTTTTACGATGAGTACCATATAAAAACCCGCCGCTAGAAACCCCAAAAAATGGATTATCATCCCGAAAATACCCATGAAAGAGTTCCGCATTTCTAAAAATTGGGAAACAATGGTGCCAATATCAACAGTATCAATAGTTCGCCAAGGAAGCCCAATTAGAAAGAGAAGAGCAATAAGTAACTCTGCTGCAGTCACCGGAAGGAAAGCATAACCAACGGCAGCTCGGATTTGTTTACTGGTAGCTTTCCCGCCTAAAAGACGAGTAATTGTTCGAATAATCCAGCTGCCAATAAGCCATACGAGAATCGGCAGTAATAAAGTCAAAATCCAGCTTAACAAGAAGACTCCAGGATAAACCTTCCAATTCAAACTGTGAGTGTGAATTAAATAGGCAACAATTTGCAATGAAAAAGCAAAGGCAATTGCCACACTAAAGAGAAAGGATGCTTTATTATCGGGGTTATCGGCAATGTCTTGAGCAATCATTCTGGGTTGGGTGATCAGGCGTTTGATCCGGAAGAAGGTCTCTTTATAAGTAACTGGAGGGAATAATTTCTCTTGATAAACCGCAGTAAGGTCCGCCCCACAATAGGGACAGAGCAAGTATCCTTGAGGGGATGTCTCATTACAAATGGGGCATCGAACGATTGTGCCTTCAGAACTCATTGCTGTTACTCCAATTGCTTTAACACAGTCAGTTAAAGAAATGGTCTCCTTTAAATCATTTATACGTTTCTATTTGGGAATTTCTAAAGGACTCAAGTTTTAAAAGGAACAACCACCACTAATTGATTAAGGTGGTAGCATTATGCAACGCGTTATTCTTACAGGCTTTGAACCATTTGGAGAGGATAAACTTAATCCTGCACTGGAAATAATAACCGATTTAAGCAAAGAACAGTTGCCAGGGTGCGAATTACTCACCATCAAACTTCCAGTTGTTTTTGGAAAGGCTATTGAAATATTAGAACAAGCAATAGCAAAAGCAAAGCCCGCTTTGATTCTCTCTATTGGTCAAGCAGGCGGGCGAAATACAATTGCCGTAGAAAAAATAGGGATTAATATTAATGATGCTAGAATTGCTGATAACGAGGGAAATAAACCCAAAGATGAACTTATTGTTAAAGATGGCCCAGCAGCATATTTTACTACCATTGATTGCCGTAGAACCGTGACAGCCATCACTCGAGCGGGTATTCCAGCAATACTTTCCTATAGCGCGTCAACCTATGTGTGCAATAACCTCATTTATGGCACCTTACATTATATAACTACATACCAGTTACCAAGCAAATATGGTTTTCTCCATGTTCCCTACCTCCCAGAGCAAGTAGCTAAGAAAGAGAAAGCTTTGCCATCAATGTCATTAGCAATGATGAAAAAAGCTGTGAAAATCGCGCTTGAAGTGAATCTCTAACTAATATCACCGGCAGAAGAAGGGAAAATGTTTGTTTTTCTTCATTTTTCTTAGACAACATAAGTGACAATTATTTGCTCGTTTGTGATTGCTTGTATAGTATCAGTTGCAACAAGGGGAGCCGAATAATAGTATGTGCCGTTATAATAACTGGTTGTTGCTCCACCATTCACTGTTACCTCTGCATAGCCAATGTAAAAGTCGCCTGAAGTGGAATGCCCCATCAGCTCAATAAGCGCATAAGTTGGTTGATTGGTAAAACTCAAAGTGTAATTGATATTATAGCGAAATTGCGTGTCAATTGTTTCATACGTGCAGCTAAGATAAACGCTAATCCTGCCTTGCAAACCAATGAAGCCATTTGCTTTGCGAAGTAGAAATGGTTCTACAGTCTGCTCAACAGCAAAAACTGCGGTATATCCGCGGAGAGCAAGTTGCTGTTCTGCAAAGGTGAGCCAGTTTGTCATCAGTTGTACTGCCGTTGCATTACTTACAATGATAGTTAATGGTTGGGAATAATTCGCCAGTAACGATTTGACAAAATTGTTGGTCTCCGTTTGGAAGTTTGAAAAGGCAGCTTCAAAATCTTGCACTTCAATGGTCTTATTATATTGTTTAACATTGAGTTCATAAAGTATGCCAATGAAGGAGAGCATATAGATAATTATAATTATAGTGCAAACGAGGAAGATCTCCCCTTTCTTTTCTTTTAAGAGTTTTTTAAAAAGCTTCATTTTTAATATCACCCTACAAGTTGCCATAATTCTAAATGAAGAACTTGATACTGATCCAGTCCATCAGCCATTCCATAAAGAATGTAGTCGGTTACCCCAATAGTCAAATCAAGAGGGGGCGTTCTATCCCAATAAACGTCAAATAAGACGGTTCCCGCACTGTCTCTTACAGAAAGGCGCCAAAAGACTGTTTCTGGAAGAGCGCCATTTATACTTTCTTTTAGCTCGGTAATCTGTTGATTATAAATCAGCGGCTTCAAAATTCCGGCTTCGTTAAGTGAATCCAAGGTGTTGTAGCCCAACGTTGAAAGATTTTCTTGATAGTTTGGTTGGGTAATAAGCTCTACTTGAAACAGAGCAATCATTAATAAGATAAGGACTGATAATGCGATAAATACTTCGAGGAGGAAGAGCTGTCCTTTCTTTGTTTTCAGGGTTGTTTTTTTGATTAACTTTCGGACCAAAGATATAACACCGCCTTAAAAATACATTCTCGAATTATCACTAATTTCTCAACAGTGACGACTTGCTTGTTCTCTGGGAGTTGGACCTCCCCAAAAGAGCCGAACTTTTGGTTCAGTTGTGCCGGGTATATGCCTACGGTTCTTGCTGCCCCTAGCAATGAATCGGCTGAGAGAATTACGACGCTCGTGCCATTAGTCACCAGGCGCAAATTAAATATTTCATTCTGGGCAGGAGAGGCAATGGTTTTTGAATCATTTGCATTTGCTTCTCCGCCGATTAAGTAAGGATAAACAATCGTCGCGCTGAGTGAGGTGGCTGAACCATTATGACTTGCTTGAATAATGGCACGTCCATTGCTATTTTTATCTTCCTGGATGAGCATTTTCAATGCAAGGTCAACATAAGTGCCCCGTACAGCTTGGGCATAGTCTACGGCAAAAATCCCTTTGGAGTTTTTAGCAAAAACAACAAGAGTATAATAGCCGTTTGGCAAAGTACTCGTGGCAAACGATACCTCAAAACCACCGGAGCTATTTGTTGCAGCTCGTTGTGTGAAGATGACTTCATTTGTTGGTCCTATAACAAAAACCCAGATGCTGCACCCTGTTTCTGAAGTGCTCACGGAAATCGAACTGGTAGGGATTGCCATGGTAAATGTACCTGTAACTTCAAATAAACTCCGAAGTTGCAGTTGAAAGCCAATCTCCTCTTCTCGTGAAATCAAGCTCTTAACAGCTTCATAATTAAGCTCATAGAGACTGTTTGGAACAACACGGGCAAGCTTGTTAGCATCGAGAGCTGTGGAACCAATCTTGCGCAAACCAAATGAATTAAGCGCTCCGGGATAGGTATATTCCCATTTCTCGGGGTAGCCCGCGCTTGCGAAGAACGCTTCTGAAATTTCCTCTGCGCGAGATTCAAAGGCTCTATCCTCGAGGTTTTGGTATTTCGGCTCAAGGAAGGAGAGCGAAAGTACTATCACTTCAGCAAACATTATCATGAAAACAATCATTGCAAGAGCAAAATCCACTCCTTGGATTTGCCCCCGTCTGTTCTTAAAGATCCGTTTTATCATACCAATTGTTTCTCCAATGGTTTTTTCTCGGCTTGTCTTTGTTGCTCTCCAGTATCTTAGGTTAGAAGATATCTCTATAAAGAAGAGATTGTTTTTTGCTAAAATATTTTTGCTTTGAGTATTTAATTATTTATTGGAACAGACGTTTGCTGGGAAAAAAGCTCAGGTACTGCCCTCGAAAAGCCACCGAGTGCTTTTAAACCCTTTAAAAAGAACTTCGGTCATAGCGGAAAGTTAAAAATCCATGATGGTAAAATTATAATACCAAAAAGATAGATTTTCAATATAACAAACGGATGGGTCAAATTGTTCCATCATATGAAACTATCTTAAGAACGAGAACAATTTGTCTCAGCGTTCTCGGAAAAAGAATTGCGTGAAAAGTAATTAGAAATAGAAAATAAATCTGGTGTGTGATAATTTGCCAAAAGTCCCACAAAAAATTCAAACAATTGTCTGGGTGGTATCAATTTTATTAGGTCTGGTTATGGGAACAATTGCCGCGCTTATATGGGCAGAAGTATTTTCCTTAGGCGAATCAATCACCCCGAGTGACTTTATTGCCCTGGGCATTCTTATAGCAATCGCTCCTCCATCAATTGCATTTTATATCGACAGTCATTGGAGAGAAGGGATTGATTCAAACTTACCGAATTTGTTGCGTGATATTGCAGATGCCCAAAGGACCGGCCTTTCACTCCCACGAGCAATAACTGAATCTTCGAAGCGGAACTATGGCCCACTCACCCCTGAGCTAAAGAAAATGGCCGCGAAAATCTCTTGGGGGATTCCGTTTGATCAAGCGATGCGTTCTTTCACAAATTATGCTGACACAGAACTAAATAACCGAGCAGCAATCCTTATCCTAGAAGCGCAACGCTCAGGAGGAGTTATCGAAGACATTTTTGATTCCGCACAAAAGCATGTAGAAGACATACTTGCCCTCAAGAAGGAGCGTTTAGGACAGATGAAACCGTACATCTGGATTATATATGCTGCTTTCTTTATCTTCCTCCTTGTGATTGTTGTTTTATTCCAAACATTCTTCTATCCGATGTCAGAGATGTATCTCGAGTTTCAGGATGTGGGCTTTGGCGGACAAAGCATGGGCCTTCCCCCGCAGATCTTGGCCTCTTATACCATTCTTTTCTTGCATATGACAATTATTGAAGGCCTTTTTAGTGGATTAGTTGCAGGAAAAATGGGCGAAGGAAAAGCAAGCGCCGGCCTAAAACATTCCACAATTATGGTTCTTGTTGGGTGGATCTCCTACAAGATATTTATCGAGCTTCGCCTTTTGACAATAAACATCGGTGGATTTTAATCCAAAAGTAGCATAAAAAAAGGAAAGGTTAAAACAATGGCAAAAATCGAACAAGAAGTAAAAGAGTTGAAAAATGCCGTTAGTGAATTATCAAGTAAAATTGATAGGCTGAATTTTCAATTGATTCAAATTTTAAATAAAGTAAATGAGAGCGGTGCAGCCGCAGCTGAGGTTCCCTCTGTTTCTTCAGGAGCTGGGATGCCTGTTGACCTAAGCCCCTTAGAGGATCGAATTGACCAAATGGCAAAAGTCATGCTAACCAAAGCCGACTTGGAGCCAATTGTTCAAGAATTGGCAAAATTACGAGACGAGCGATTAAAAGAGGCAGAAGAATCAATTGATAATGTCACAGTCTTACTCGAAAAGGGCCTTGCTTTAACAGAGCTGACTGCTTCCTTAAAGGAAATAGAAGCACACTTAATGGAACTTGTCTCGCCGGGAAAGAAGTAAGAAGGGCTGTTGCCCTTTGCTAAGCTCTTTTTCTTTTTAGCAATCAACACTTTTATTATGCTTTAATTTATATAAAAAACGGCTAGAGTTTTTGAGCGTGAATCCTCATTGAAAACAGCGAGAGTACGAACAAAAAAAGGCGTAATAGAAGTTGAGCTCCTTTTAAGCGAGGGGAAAATTGAGCAGATCTCTCTTACAGGGGATTTTTTTGTCTACCCGGAAGACTCTCTTGAACAGTTTGAAAACAGCCTTATCGGGGTGCCCATAAACAAGGAAGCGCTGTCAGAGGTAATTGCTGCCTTTTACTCTAAACAACAGTTCTTAACACCAGGAATAACCGTGGAAGATTGGGTTACCGTCATTTTTCAAGCCGCAAATTCCTAAGAGACTGAAATACTTAATTAGCTGTTCTTCTGTTGGTGAAACGAGGGGAAACGTAACATGAATGTCTCTTTCGACTTTAAAGGATCGATATTTAATCAAAAAGAAAAAATCACCCTCGAGTTGCCAGAACAGACAACCTTACTAAAAGCACTCCAGCAAGTTTGTAAACAATACCCTCATATTTCCAACTTGCTGTTTAAAGACGACGCTATCAGAGCAGACCTATTGATAATGGTCGACCAAAAAGATGCGAAACGATTGCACCTCTTTGATGTGCCTTTAAAGCCAAACCAAGTAGTAACTATTTTGCCGTTGGCACATGGCGGTTGAGGTTCTTATTGCCCTCTATAGAAAAAAGAGAAGCTGGGAAAGAAAAATGCGGCTAATTGATCAAATAAGCTCTCTTATGGAGCAACAAGAGCGCATCCGAAACATTGCCTTAGTAGCACATATAGATCATGGAAAAACCACTTTATCAGATTCGCTGCTGGCCATTGCAGGTATTCTTGCTCCTTCCACCGCCGGAGAAGCCCGCGCGCTTGACTTCCTACCAGAAGAGCAACGCCGGGGCATTACTATGAAAACAGCCAATATCTCCCTCATTATTAAGAAAAACGACAGTGACTTTCTTATTAACCTTATTGACAGCCCAGGGCATGTCGACTTTTCTGGGAAAGTTGCTCGTGCATTACGCATTGTTGATGGGGCAATTGTTGTTGTGGATGCAGTAGAGCAAATAATGGCGCAAACCGAAACGGTCATTCGCCAATGCATAACAGAAGGCGTTAAACCGATCCTCTTTATCAATAAAATCGACCGACTAATAAACGAACTCAAACTTCCGCCAAAAGAGATTGCTGAACGCATTGAAATTATTTATACTAATTTTAACCTCTTGATAAAGCAATATTCCAAAAAAACCTCATTACCAGCTTGGCGTGTTTCAACAAAAAAAGGGAGTGTGGTTTTTGGTTCTGCACTTCATCGCTGGGCGCTTTCTGTCCCACTTGCGAAGGAAAAGAATATTACTTTTGATACAATTTACAAGCTGTATCAAGAAAATGACATCGCAGCACTCCAGCAAATGCTCCCGATAGAGGAACCTTTGGTTGATATGATAATTGACCATTTGCCTGACCCCATTAGCGCCCAAAAATACCGACTGCGGAAAATTTGGAAGGGAGCTATAGACAGCCCGATTGGCAAAGCACTTGTAGCATGTTCAAAGGACGAATCTGCTCCAATGGTTTTTGGCACTACAAAACTTTTAGTGGACCCCCATGTGGGGTTATTGGTTCTTGGCAGAGTATTCTCCGGCATACTAAAGGAAAAAATGACGGTTAGGCTTCTAAATACAAACGAAGTTAAGAAAGTTCAAAACCTTTACGTATTTATGGGCGAAGAGAAAAAACGAGTCGTAGCAGTCCCCGCTGGGAATACAGTAGCACTCTCAGGGTTAGGAAAAGTTTCTCCAGGGGAGACACTTGTTGACAATAAAACGACTAAAATGACTCCTTTCGAAGAGATAAAGTATCTCGCAAATCCAGTGGTAACAGTGGCAATCGAACCTGAAATGCTCCGTGACCTCCCACAATTAAAACATTTGTTGGAACGGTTTGATCTCGAGGACCCCAACCTCTCTGTTCGTATTGATGATCAATCAGGAGAGATTTTATTGATGGGATTGGGAGAATTGCATCTTGAAACAGTGGTTAAAGAACTTTCAAAGGAGATCCGATGTACAGCATCCAAACCTTTGGTAGTATTAGTGGAAAAAATCGAACAGCCCAGTGGAATAGTTACATATGAAATGTTTGGTACCACCATTAGCCTTTCTGTCGAACCGGCCACTATCCCTTATACATCTTCTGCCACATCGCCTGAAAAAAATGACAAGATTGTCAAACTGCCACAGTACCAAAATGAAATCATTATTCCTGCTGTTCTTTTCCAGCAGCTTTCAAAGGATGCTGTAGAAAATATTTTGCTAGGGGCAGAAAATGCCCTCGCTTCTGGCCCTATTGCTTCCAAGCCCGTTTCAGAGGTCAGAGTAATTTTAAAAGAGTTCACTGTAGAAGGAAGCGAGAAGTTCGAACACACAGTCCCCGCAATGAGAAATGCTGTCTGGGAAGCGTTAAGGAAAGGAAAGATAACAATACAGGAACCCATTTATCGCATCCAAATAACCATTCCGGCCTCCTACCTCGGAAAAGTGACTGCTATCCTTAATAAACGACAGGGGGCAGTACTTGATGTAAGAACTGACCAAGACCTTCTCATCATAACTGGGAATTTACCGGTTGCTGAGTCGTTTGGCATTGATCAAGCCTTGCGCTCGGAAACAGAAGGGCGAGCGTTTTGGCAGATGTCCTTTGATAGATATGAGTCCTTAAAAGGAGGTTAATTTTTTCTTCCGAGGAAAGGACTTGCATTAAGCTATACTTTCGAGACAAATAATTTGTTTTCCTTCTTATTGACTTTTACAAGCCCATCTTTCTTCAAGTCATTCACAATATGCTCGACTATATCTGGCGACTGCCCGACAATTTTCGCCAGGTCATTGATAGAAATATCGCCACCAATGTCTTGAATGGCTAAAAAGAGCCGGAACTTAGGGATACTTTGCAAGGATTTTGTGAGATTTTTCACTAAAGTATCTTTTTGCTCGGCCTGGGCTTTCAGCTCTTCAACTTCTTTCCGAAGGTTCTCGAGTTGAACTAGGGTTTTATCGCGTTCTTCTTGGAGAGCATCACGATCCTTCTCAATGACATCTTGCATTTTGGTGACTTCTGTAAGAGTCTTTTCTTTCTCTTCAAGCGTCGTTTGTAGATCTCTAATCTTTTTGTTCAAATCATTGATTTCTTCTTCTGATTTAGTTTTCTCGCGCAATAAGTCCTGTAAGCGCGACTCTTGGGAAGCCTTCTCCGAGGACAAACTGTCCTCCACCTCAGCAAGTTGTTTTTTGAGTTTGGAAATCTCATTTGCTTGTTCATCAATGAGCTGTTGTTTCTCAGTTAATTCCCCAGTTAAGGCGTCAATTTTGTGTTCAGCCCGTTCGAGAGAGTTCTTAATATCGTTAAGTTCATGCTCTTTGGCTTTCTTCTCATCTAAGAGTTCCCGAATCTTCGCTTCTTTTTCTGTCTCTGCAGAGGCGATTTCTGCTTTTGTCTCTGTGATGGTTTTCCTCAATTTGTCAATTTCCACGTCTTTCTGGCTCAAAGCTTTCTTGTAATTCTCAACAGCGGAGGTTGCTTCTTTCAGTTTCACGGCAAGGTCATCTGCACGGGCGCGTTCAATTTTTAATGTTTCTTCTAAGCGAGCGATTTCAGCGTCGTGTTTTTCAGTACTAACGGCACTAACCTCGGAGAGACGTTTTTCCATTGCAGTCAGTTGCTCTTTGAGTGCGGTAATTTCTTTTTCCTGTTCCTGGAGGGTTTCTTCCTTTTCTTTTAGAAGGGTTTCCACCTGCTCCTTTTCCTGAGACAACTCACCGATCTGTCCTTGGAGTTCTTCGATTTCAATTCGTTGTTGGGCTAAAGCCTCACCATGTTCCATTACTTGCTTTTCGTACATTTCAATTGTCCGTTTCTGCTCATCAACTAATTCCTGGAGTCGGTTCAATTCTTCGATCTGTCCTTCTCCTTTCTCTGCAATGCGCGCTTTCTCCGCATCAAACTCCTTTTCTTTTTCAATAAGCTGGGCTTTTAAGCGGTTGTTTTCTTGTTCGAGTTCGGCAATGCGTGCGGTTGCTTCGCCACTAAAAGTCAAATTCCCGGTTAAAGCGCTACTAAGGGTATTCCCCAGAATCTTACTCCCATTTCCAGATGTGTCTGTGAGGATTTGTTTCATTAACTCTAACTCGAGATTTTTGATCCGATCAAAAATATCTCCAATCTCCTGGGGCGTATAACTCGATTTTGAAACAGCCAAGAAGTTATTCTTTTGCTCGTCAAATCGCGATGCAAATTCTAACTCGACTTTCGCTTTCAAGTCCTGCATTTCTGCAAGAAAACGAACAATTGACTGCCTTTTAATCTCGTCAATATTTGGTGGTTGCATTTCAGCCATTTTTCAACCTCATTGCTGTGCGTGTGGAAGTACTAACTCACATATCTCTTTTTCTCGTAGCATGAGCCAGTTACTTTTCCCGGTACTTGTTATTGTACCAATCTATTGTAAAGCTCTTTATTAATAGTTTAGTTCGGTATATAAGATAAAGAATCACTTATTAATAAAGCTACTAGATAGGTAGTGACACGTTTTTTTCATTAAAAAATCCTTTTTTAGAAGAAAAAGGTTTGTTTTGGAGCAAAGAGAACATTCTCACGACCTTATTTCGAGCCAAAAGTGGTCCTCATAAAACTCGTAAAAGTTCATGAAAAAAGAACGCAGTTTTGCTATAGGGACAATGGGGACATGTTCATAAAAGCGGATTTCATCATCTAACCAGGTGACAAGCATAGGGAGGAGCACCACCTTCTGCCAGGAGCCAATGGCAAGTTTTGTTTTAAGAGTAAGAAAATGCTGCCGAACTGCCATGCAACGAGCCCGCTGAGCTTCGGCTGCAGCTCGCAATTGTGCTTTCTTTCCTGTCCCCCCAAAGTGTTTACAATCAATTAAAAAGACATAGGGGTTATTTTTCAAAACAACATCAATTTGGTACTTTCGCTCTCCCGTGGAAAAATTCAATCCGGTAGTGGCGCTATAGCCGGCTTCATCGCCAAAAATGGTGACTAAAAGTTCGAACTCTTGCCAGGTTAGATGTTTGACCAGGAGGTCAAAATCAAGCCCATTTTTTGCGCCGAGAAGTACCAATCGCGCCCTTTCTTCGTGCTCAATACGGAAATTCCCATCGATAGTTGGTATAAAAGAAAAACCTTGGACAGCAAGCTCTTTAAGAAATGTTTTAACTTTCGAGCTGTTTCTTGCCACATGTTCGAGTTCTTGAGGGAAAATAAAGGGCTGATCCTTTGTTTGTTTTAACAGCGCGAGAAGAAGTGTCGCATCCACTGGGTTTCACCATGCCTTCTCTAGTATCAATTATTTTTAAGACACTTTGCCACTGTTTTCACAATGCTTGTGAGTGGGATGATTTCCTGTTTGCCTGTGACGATATTTCGGAGTGTTACAGACTGCTGTGCCAGGTCTTTTTCACCAACAATTATCATCCATTCTATTCCATGACTTTCAGCATTTTCGAAATGGCGTTTAATGCGCCAATTGAACGGATTCAGGATGGTTTTTATTCCCTTCCCCCGCAGCTTGTTTGACAAGCTTATTGCTGGCTTTACATCTGCTAATTTTATTGGAGCAATGTATACATCCGCTGTTGTTGGTTTTGGGGTGGGAATGTTAAATTCCTCCAGTAGCTCCAAAAGAACCGTTTCACCAAAACCAAAACCTGTCCCTGGAAGAGGCTGCCCCCCTAGCGTTGCTACGAGGTCTGCATAGCGCCCCCCACCGGCTATGGCTCTTGGCAGGATGCTATCTTTGCTCCATGCTTCGAAGATAATACCAGTGTAATAATCCAGCCCTCGTGCCAAGCTTCCATCATATTCAACAAAGTCAAGCACACCAAAATCGCCAAGTAATTTTGCAAGGGTGGCTAAAGGTTCCAGAAGGGTTTTCACATCATTGTTAGGCATGAGTTTTTCCACTCGCGCGATGAATTTTGTGGGGGTGTCGCGTATTTCTGAAAGAGCATAAAGCGTTTCCGCTTGTGCTTCTGTTACGCCAAGAGTTTGCAGTGCAGTGAGAAATGCTGTTCGTTCTAGTTGCTTTGCTGTTTCCAACAGTTTTTGTACGAGTGGTGAGCTAGGAAGCTCCTCGAGTGAATATTTCTTATTTAGTTTTACTTGCCGGATTTTCAAAGCAACTTTTGCTGCTTCTTCTTTTGAGAACTCTTTTCGTAGTTCTTTCTCGAGTTGCTCTTGGAATAACTTTCCTTTTCGGTCAAAGACACGGATTGTCTCAAGGAAATTCTTCACCCCTAGCAATTCCAATGCTTCTTGCATAAACTGCCGGTCATTAACGCGCACAACAAACTGATCCTTTGTCAATCCACAAGCTGTAATAATTCTGATTAGGATAGTGATTATTTCAGCATCCGCATAAATGTCTTCGACTCCCAGTAAGTCAATATTATATTGCCAGAACTCTTTCACACGCCCTCGTTGCAGGGTCTCATCACGAAAGCATTTTGGTATGGAGAACCAACGTATTGGTTTTGTATAGTTTTGTTGCCTTTCCGCTAACAATCGAGTGAGACTGGGGGTTAGTTCTGGGATGAGCACCAGTTTTTGTTTACTCCGGCTCTGTACTTTGAAAGTTTCTCCGACAAGCCCTTCACCAGATTTCAATTCATAAAGTGCTTGGAGCTCAACAGAAGGAGTGACGTATTCCACATACCCAAACTCTTTGGAAATGCGCCTCATTGTTTCGAGAATAAATTGGACTTTTGCGTATTTTTCCGGATAAAAGTCCCGAAAGCCTGCGGGACGACCAATGGTTATAGTTTTTTGCTGTTCTTTTTCAGCCATTACTTTCCCTCAAAAATCATTTTAAACGAACTTTGACATGGAGCTATCGTGGGAGCAAATCTTGTATAAAATAGCCTTAACAATTTATAGATTTTCTGAGTGAAAATTATCCCACATTAAAAGTTCACCACGGGACTGTCAACTTTCATCGTTATTTAACTATTTCTCTTAGTTCGATTGCCGTTCTCTTTTGAGGAGCTAGAAAAGGAGGGGCTGAGCGGGGCGGTAAGGTAAGGGCCGATTGAGAAGTTCCCGCTCAGACAAGGAAAGGGAAAAAGGGTTTTAGGTCTCTGTTTGTTCTTCTCGCACAGTCAATAGACTATTTCGTTTCTACTATTTAAAAGAAGCCATCTCCTAAATTTTTGGCATTTAAATTGCCTTTCTCTTCAAGATTGTTCAGGCAAACTTTTCGATGGAAAAAAGATAAAAAAAGAAATGGAAAGAAGCAAAAAGATTAATGGGGGGAAGCAGTGTGTTTTTTTACCCTAGACTTCCGATTTCTTTTTCTACTTCTTCAAGGATTTCGCACGATTTCACTAATTCTTTCATTCGATTATGGTCGTCGAATAATGGTCGGTCCTCGTCTAAGAACTTGACATGTTTTCTGATAACTTCTTTTGCTTTTGCAACTCCTTTTCCTGGCTTGTGTTCTCTAAAGTCAAGTGCTTGTGCAGCAGCCATAAACTCGATGCCCAACACACCATAAGCATTATCCAGAATCTGATCATTCTTTAATGCCGTGTTCATTCCCATACTGACAAAATCTTCTTGGTCAGCTGCGGCAGGTATTGACTGGATACTTGCCGGCATGGATAGGATGCGCATTTCCACGATTTGCATATCTGCTGTGTATTGGCTTAGCATCAAACCAGACATCATACCTGCGCCTTTTGTGAGGAATGGTGGTAATCCGACGCTTAAGGCAGGGTGGTTTAATCTATTCATTCGTCGTTCTGACATCACACAGACCATTGTTATTGCTGCGCCTGCCATATCCATCGGCAAAGAAACAGGTGAGCCTTGAAAGTTGGCGCCGGAGAGCTGAAGGTTTTTATCAGGGAAGAAAACAGGGTTATCACCGACACCGTTCAATTCGATTTCCACCTGTTTTTGTGCCCATGCTAAAGCATCATGCGCTGCACCGATGACTTGTGGTGTGGACCGCATGGAATATGCGTCCTGTACTTTCACTTTTAGACGCCCTTCAAACAAGTCGCCGCCTTTCACCAATTTATGGATGGTTTTTGCTGTGCGTATGGCTCCAGGAAACCCGCGGGCCTCATGTAAGAGTGGAGTATAGGGTTTCATGTTTGCAAGGAGTGCTTCTAAGGACATTGCTGCGGCGATTTCTGCTTGTTTGAGAAAACGCTTTGCATCATAGAGCCACAGAGCGCTCATTGCTGTTAAAAAGTTTGAACCATTGATTGCTGCTAGACCATCTCTAGCCTTTAGCCCGGGTATTTTGATACCTGCGCGGTCCATCGCTTCTGCGCCTTCGAGAAGCTCTCCTTCATAGAAAGCTCGTCCTTCGCCCATTAACAACAAGGCGATTTGTGACATTGGGGCAAGGTCGCCACAGGCGCCGACAGAACCTTTACGACAGACTTCTGGGGTAACGCCTTTATTGAGCATTTCGACAAATGTTTCAGCAATCACAGGACGATTGCCCGAGTTTCCGTGGGCGAGGACATTAAGTCGTCCCAAAATCGCGCCTCGAACATGTTCGATAGGTGCTGGTTTACCGATCCCTGCAGCATGATTGTAGATGAGGTATTTTTGGAATTGTTTGACCTGCTCATCTGTGAGCACCACTTCTGAGAATTCACCTATACCGGTGTTTACTCCATACATAATTTCATGTGCATCGATCTTTTTCTCAAGCATTGCACGGCATTTCTTCATGCGTTCAATAGCATCTTTGTGTAATTCCACTTTCTCGCCATGTCGCGCTACTCTGACGACGTCATCAATCGTCATTCCAGAACCAGTAATTGTATAAGTCATACTAAAGCCTCTTTAGAGTTTCTTTAGGTCACTTTTCACGCTTTAAATCTTTTATCCAAAGTATTGTTTTG
>Ga0164310_10000067_pt1 | contig 48381 bp, 46 predicted proteins | sample GuaBasSedimGuay1_FD_121795 | JGI IMG/M metagenome (GOLD analysis project Ga0164310, IMG submission 121795) | Subseafloor sediment microbial communities from Guaymas Basin, Gulf of California, Mexico - Guay1, Core 4569-9, 0-3 cm | ecosystem: Environmental > Aquatic > Marine > Hydrothermal vents... | reverse complement strand
TCGTTCTACCTGTACAAAACCACGGAGTTTTTCTCAACGAATATTAACTGGGACTATTACATTAAACTTGCCGAAAAAGACAAAAAATATATCCTCGACCGTTTTGACTGGAATCAGTGGCTTAAAAATATCCAACTTTCAAATAAAAAGTTCAACTTTAAAGATAACATCAGGTTTACCATGAGGGATCTTCTTTTCCTTTCCTTTCTTGAGATTGACGCTAGGATGAAGTTAAAAGATATTGCACGTAAGATTTCCGATATGCTTGAAATAAATAGCGATATTAGACCTTGGCTTTCCAAAAGACTGAGGTTTTATATATCAAATAAAGTGATATCGGGATATAGGTCTTTTCTAAGACCCGTGAATCCAAAGCTGGGATTGCCAATACTTTTATACATAACTTTCTCCTCGCCAGAGTATCTGAAGGGTTTCCTATCGTCTCTGTCGAAACTTCCTTATTCGTCAGTTTATAGCATTTTAGATGATTATCTGGGAATGTTTGTTATATTGTATTTTCCGTCTATGGCCTTCGATAAATTTAGAGAGTGCCTTATGATTTTAAGTAACAAAGGGATCGTTCGAAAGACCCATTTTTTCATCGGAAGCTGGAACAGGATATGGAAAAATGTGCTTGTGTACAAAGCTTACGATGGCAAAAACTGGCTTACCGATAAAGATATCTTTATAGAGGCGTACTACAGAATAAAGGAGGACTACAAGAAGCACCCAGATAAATATGAGCCTAGGGGTGTGAGTATATAGTCCTAACGGTGCCGTCTTCTATTTTGTCAACACGTACAAATCCGAATCTTATAAATTGAACTATTTCTCCGATCTCCAGGTTCTTTATATATTTTTCTCCTATCCCTCCTATTACTCTGTAACTATATGCTGTTTCAGGTTGATAAACTACTACGGGTACACCGTCTGTGGGCGCCCACTGGATTATCGGGACTCTCAAGTCTTTCTCAGGCAAATATCTCCCACGTGCCATATCAGGCATAATACTGAGTATCTGAACATTACAGAGATCTCTTAGTCTTATGTTTTCTCCCTCTCCAAAAGACTTTAGGTCACGTTGTGCTATGTAAACTTCAATCATGCCGTTCTTGGATCCTAATATAATCCGTCTTTTACCTAACTTCTTGGTTGAGGGATGAAACCAGATTTCAGCTTCCAGCTTTTCAGGTGTATTCTCTATGATTAGTTTAATCGGATCTGGGACAAACATTAGTCTTTTCGCCTTCAGGTCTAATATCTTTCTGTTAATGGCTGCTATATTCTCAATTCTGATAGTAGCGTCCACTTTACTTGGACCTTGCTCGTAGATGAATCTTACTATGGCATTTGGTGTTATCCCCCTTCTAAATAAACCTCTCAGTGTTGGAATTCGGGGGTCATCCCATCCCCATAGGATTTTAGTTTTTACAAGAGGCCTTATATATCTCTTCGAGAGCGGTAAACCTTCGATAGTTAGCCTTCCAAACTGAATCATCTCATATGTTCTCAATCCCAGCATCTTCAATATGGTTTTTTGAACTTCTACATGTGGCTCAAATTCTTTACTTCTAAAAGCATGAGTCACCCCAGTTCTTGAATCTTCTACGGCGATTGAGAAGTCATATGTTGGATAAACTCGATATTTATCACCGTGAAGGGGATGCGGGGCTTCTATTATTCTAAATATTGCTGGATCACGCATCGTTGGGTTCAGGTGCTTCATGTCAGTTTTAAGTCGGAGACAGGCTTCGCCCTCCCTGAGTTCAGAATGCATTTTTCCCCATAACTCCATGTTTTCTTCGATAGACCTTTTTCTACACGAGCATTCAATCCCCAATCGTCTATTCTTCCTAATGTTTGCGGTAGGGCAAGTACAAACATACGCATTGTGGTCATTTATAAGTTTTTCAGCCAGCCTGTACATGATTGGAAAGTCATTAGATTCTATTATCTCAACATCCCACTTTCCTGGTGCGAGACCTAGCTCACTTTCAGCTGCCTCAAGTAATATCGCAAACTCTTCTCGTATAGCATCATAGTATTCTCTCCTCTCCACCCTTGGGTTTGTGTCCTCAAATCTCAATTGAAATACCCCATTATATATCCTTGCGTAAATGAACGGGACTAAGAGGCCCTTGGCGTGCCCTATAGTTGGATACCCATTAGGTTCAGGAGCCACTCTAGTTACAATTTTTTCGTATTTATCAGCATTCTCAAGTTCAGGCCAAATTCTCTCCTTTTTCTCAGCTTTTCTCCTTGTTGGTTTTATCATTTTAAGTATTTCATCTATAGGCAATTTATTTACTTCTTTGACAGCTTCTCTCGTTATTTCAATGGCTTTTTCTATTTCAGATTTTAATTCAGGCATATTTGCCAGTAGTTTTCCAATGACAGCTTTTTCGCTTGCTTTCCCATATTTTGCTGCATTTTCAAGCGCAAGCTGTTTAGCTAATCGTCTGGCTTTTTCAAACATTTATGATAAATATGTTTTCAAACTCATTTAAAACTCAACTAGTGCTGCTATCAGCCAGTTCAGCTCGTCAAATTCAACATGAATTTCCGCAACTTCTTTAACCATTAACTCTACGTACTCCTGAACCTTATTATATCTACCTTCATTTTCGGCTTTTTTCATCTCAAGATAATATTTGTAAATCTTTGTTGAGACAGGAACCTTCAAATTACTAGTTTTAAGTATCCAGAGGGTGCCATTGTCAAATTCCACGTATGTACCATATAATGTTAAATTTAAATCGTCGCCTATAACAGTTTTGTCTGTCAGGTTAAGTATTGTTGTGTTTCTAAATTCAACTGTAAATTCGAACCACCCCCCAACTTTCGGTGTAGCTCTGACCATGCTTATTTTTATAGTAGTTAAACTACCGTCTCCTCCGATATCGAAGCTTATATCTCCTGAACCGTTGATTACCATCTCAACAGCATGCTTACTCTCTGCACATACCTTAATGAATGCTGTGTAATTTGAGTAAATCTCATCAATCTTTACTGTAACGTTTCCTTGAGTCCAAGGAACACCAAATTGTTCATTTACAGGTATGAAATAGGGTCCTGCGATAAATCTAAAAGTCTTAGTACTGTTATCGTATTTCAGTGTAAATTGGTCGTTCTGCAATGGCTTATAGACGCAGAATGAACCATTACAAACACTATAAACACCGAGACCAACCTCAATGCTCAGATTCTCCGGTACTTCCTTTATTTGAATACCTCTAATTACAAGGACAGCGTTATACATTCCAGCAAACGGTAGGTACGTAAGGTTTGGAGATTCGATAATATTCCAGCCAGTAAGATTTGTGGGTATTATCCAACACTTGGTTACATTTTCTCTAGCGAGTATTTGTGGATCAGGATTATTAATCATGACAAAGTTTATTTCTTTACTTTTTTCCGTCACGATAGCTACTTTCTCTGGCACTATAATCTTTATAAGTCTAAAACCTTTAACTAGGAATCCAACGCCTAAATGGGATTCTTGTCTATCTCTAAGAAAGTCAACAGCGTGTTTCGTCCCATACCTCGTAGTACCAGCTATCCAAATAGCGTAAAGTCCATTTGAGAACGGATTCTCCTCTAACACGCAGAATCCATAGTCATCTCCAAAATATTTTACCCCCCCAAACTTCAGGTACCACTTACCCGAACTAAACTCAAACCGTGCATTTTTAAACTCGTTATTCAACCTTGCAGCTATCAAATTAGCAACAGGTCCTCCTATTACTATTAGATGATACCGTGTAAGCAGGTCAATAGTTACGTTTCTGTCAGGCAGGATTTTGATATCCCCTCCGAAAGTGGATAAATAGTCGTACAGCATCCATGCTGATTTAACATCCAACTCAGCAGCTGTACTTCCGTATACAATCACAGCCCTGACAGAACCGTCGATTGATAAGGTTTCCAGTAGGCTTCCCAGATCTAGACAGGCTTGGTTCACAGTGGCTATAAATTGGAACAATAATACTGCTATTGCTAGTAGCGCTATACAGGATTTCATAGTTCTAGCACTAGAGGGTGCAATCCAATAATATAAAGGCTCCTAGGAATAAGCTGTTAGGTTTAACGTCTATCGACAAATGACATTAATCTAAAATGTTTCTTACAGTTTTCAAAATATCCGAATGGACTTCATCTATGCTTCTATCACCGTTTACAACAATACACCTTTCCCTATTACGAATGCATTCTTCAATGTACGTTTTCCTTACCTTTTCAAGTATGTATGGTTCTTCATATATTTCTTTCTTTTTTTGCCTTTCTGTCATTATCCTCTTAAGTGAAACTTTAACTGGAACATCGATATATATGGTTAAAGTAGGCGACAAAGAAAACCTGTTTATTGCTTTGACCCACTCTTTGTCTATTAGAGAACCCTGGTAAGCTATCGACGACATGACATATCTATCTGATATAACGTGTATGCCTTGTCTTAGTTTCGGTATTATTATTTTCTCTGTGTGAAGTAACCTATCGGCAGCGAAAAGTAGTGCTAGCACTTTGTCGCTATATTTAAGTTCTCCTTTCAATGCTAATCTTATTATCTGGCCCGGTAAAAATCCTGTTGGCTCTTTCGTATAGTAAACTTTGTATCCTCTTTTTTTCATCCAGTTGTAAAGAAGCTTCGTTTGAGTAGTAGTTCCTGAACCGTCTATCCCCTCTATTGCTATAAATTTACCGGGAAAATTGCTACTATTATTATACATTCCAGTAACCTCTCCGTGCTATTACTTGTAGGTACATCATCAGTGAGCATATAGTCTATTAACCGTTTAATTCATAAATTGTTACAGGTGAATTGTCTATTCACATAGATAAGTCTTGATAAGTCGGAGATCCGGTGGTGCTCTAAAGAATTTTCGATGTTATTACAAATACTATTCTCGGGTGACTAAGATTGTTGTCTGCATTTCTTGAATAGTTCACACTTGAAGCAGATTCCACAGGCTACACAGAGTTCCCAAGGCCTTTTACCCCGTTGAGATACTTTTATAGGTTTCAGTCCGCACTTCATACACTTCCTGTTTATTATTGTTAACTTACCCTTCTGAGGGAGAGGATAGTATGTGCAATTTAGAGTGGTGCACCATATGAAACGTTTTCCATCGCTCCTCCTTATCAGCTTTAAAGGCTTGCCGCACTTTGGACATGTACCTATCGTGTTTTCCAATGTCTCTGATAATTTCTTGTGTAGGTCCTTACCTATTCTCTCTATGTGCTCGTTAAATTCTTCTGTAAGCTTTAATATCTCTTCTTTAACATTCTCTAAAAGTTCTTCCCTCGTTATCTTGCCATTTTTAACGAGGAATAGTTGCTCTTCGAATCTTCTAGTCATCTCCACACTTAGGAGTATAGGTATTCTCTCTTCTATAACTTCTGCCACACAGAAACCTAACTTTGTAGGCTTCAAAGCCTTTTTTTCAATCTCAAGATACCTCCTGTCGAGCAGTTTTTTAATCATCTCCCCTCTAGTGGCCTTAGTTCCTATACCGTTTTTCTCAGCCCAGAGTACAAGCTTCATCGGCGTCATCCTTGGTGGAGGTTTGGTCATCTTCTTTACCAAGTCTACATTAAATCTAAGTTCGTCGCCGGCTTTTACAGGGCCAAAGTCTACTTCCTCAAGGTCCAAGTATGGCTTATAATACTTTCCCCACCCTATCTCCACAGTCCTCGTTCCTGAGAGTTTAAACGTCAAACCATTTATGTCAATAGTTATTCTCTTTGTCTCCCTAACCATGTTGTCCCCTAATGTGGCAAAATATCTTCTACAAATAAGATCGTAGAGCTTCCACTGTCTCCTATTAAGTCTTTTCGGCCTCTTCCCAGTGGGATGTATCGCTGGATGAGCAGATTCCTTACCACCCTTTTTCCCTGCGGAAGGTGTAAGCTTCGCCTTAGACAGTATGTCCTCTGCAAAATCTCTGTACTCTTGAGATATTTCTGACAGTTTGGTTAGCAAGCCCCTATGATCTAAATCCTTAGGATAGACTTGACTATCAGTTCTAATGTATGAGATGGCCCCCTCAAGATAAATACCTTCAGCTTGGTTAATAGTTTGTTGTGGTGATAAACCAAACCATCTTGACGCCTCTTTCTGTAACTCTGTAGTGTCGAAGGGAACAGGAGGCTTCCTGATACTTTTACTAATTCTGACATCTTTGACGATCGCTTTTCCTCCTCTTGCCTTTTCTAGCAGATTCACAGCTTCCTCACAATTTTTAATCGGGTTTCCAACATATTGCGCTACGTACCATTTTCCATTTATCAGAACTTTAGCCGTCAACTCCCAGTAGGGCTCAGGCTTGAAATTCTGTATTTTCCTTTCTAATTCAACTACTGCAGCAAGCATTGGGGTCTGGACTCTACCCACGCTGAGCGGATGCCTTCTGAAACCGCCTGCTATCCTAACAGCTTCCATTAAAGCTCTTGAAAAGGTCACACCCCACATGAAATCCATCTCATGCCTTGCCCTACCAGCTTCTAGAAGCTTCACATCAACCTTAGCAGGGTTCTCCCATGCTTCTGTAATCTCCTTTTTTGTAAGGCTAGAGAAGATCATTCTGTCAATGCTATCGATATCTCTGATCCCAAGTGTGAACTCTATTATATTCCCACCAATAACTTCCCCCTCCATGTCATAATCTGTGGCTAATACGATTCTTCCACCTCTGTAAAGCTCTCTTATTGTTTTGATATACGATTTGACCCCCTTAACCCCCCTTGTCGGGGCCCATTCAACATTAAATGTAGGGTACCCTTTATCCCTTGTTTTTAACTGGTAAATATGACCTCTGGCTGGAACCACCGTAACCCTTGCCCCATCACGTTTGAATACGTAGTACGGGACTCTCCCCATCTTCTTACGCTCATACCTACCATTCGACAGTATTCCAGCTATCTGCTCAGCCTGCTTCTCCTTCTCAGCAATTATAAGAACATGACCTTCCATACCTGATATAACTTATTTTTAGGAATTCCACTATCATAAAATAGTTTAGGTGGGAATGGTTAATACGGACCTAGAACGTTTCAAAGATTCGATTAAAAAAGGTATAGCTGAATACAATAAGTATAGGAGCCCTGAAGCTAAGGCCGAACTTCTAAAAATCGGGAAGGATACCATAATTGTTAAATTTACAGGCTCGTATTGTAGAACTTGCGGAGTATACGACTACTTTGAAGACCTAATATACGACTTAATGGATCACACAAATCTAAAATTCAAAATCTTAAAAGTCGAGGAGAAACCAGACCTAACCCACATAGTCACGTTCAAGCTGAATAATAAAATTTAAATCCTAATCACATCTATACATATTCTGAGTGGGGCTGTAGCCTAGCCTGGCAGGGCGGCGGGCTCCAGAGCCTCTATGTCAGGTATCTGACCATCCAGGGGGATGAAGACGCTCTGGAGCCGGAGAAACCCGTGAGTCGTGGGTTCAAATCCCACCAGCCCCACTTTACTTTCATCCTGAGTGGTGGTGATGATGACCGAGATTCTGAAAGTGTTCATTCAGCTCTTCCTTATAATAGATCCATTCAATGTGGTGCCGATATTCTCTATGGTTGATAGAAGAAAAGTTAAACAAGTTGCCAGAGACGCCGTTATTGTAGCTTTCGGTCTTTTATTATTTTTCGCTATCTTAGGGGATATACTGCTGAGAGCACTTGACATCTCCCTTTGCAGTTTCATGATCGCAGGAGGCATAATGCTTCTGTCTCTGGCACTTGAGTTCATTAAATACGTGGAGCCTAAAGTTTCACTTGATGAATTCGCAGCGGTGCCGATCGGAACTCCACTTCTAGCTGGGCCCGGCGCTATAACAATGTCGATAATTCTCATGAGAAGCTACAGCCATGTAAGTGTAATAATCGCCTTGGCGATGAGCATGTTCTTCTCATATTTAATTTTAAGGTTGTCTCCTAAAATACTGGGCAAAATAGGTAAGCGAGGCGTCAGAATAGTAGTGAAGGTTATGGGACTTCTCCTAGCAGCCATAGCGATAGAACTCATTTTAAAAGGGACGAGTACATGGTTAAAGGTGAACGGGCTTATAGGTGTCTAGTTGGGCAGTGAAGCTTCGATAATTCTTGAAAGTGGTAGATGTAGCTGGGGAAAATGCTACTTTTGTGGTTGGGGAAAAAGAGAAGTACACGTCACCCCGCAAGAATTGCTAGATAAACTTCAAAGATTTCTTGATAAGAAAAGGGGAGTTGAAAAACTGAAGATATTCTCGTCAGGTAGCCTTCTTGACGCAAAACAGTTCCCAAGATGGGTTTTGAAGAAAATCCTTCAAATAGTAAGGGATGCCTGTGTAAAAGAGGTTGTAATAGAGTCTAGAGTCGAACATGTTCTTCAAAACAGCCTTAATGACTTAATAGTCGATGGATTAAAGGTTACTGTTGCGATGGGCCTGGAGGTTGCAGATGATGAGATACTTGAACTCCTCAAGAAGGGGCAAACAGTAGAAGAATATGTGAAGGCAGCTATAAAACTAAGAGAAAAGGGACTGGGAGTAAGAACATATATTCTCGTTAACCCGCACCCGATATTTAAGGATATGAACTTACAACAAGAGGTACTTAATAAGAGTGTTAAGCTTGCGTTAAAGTACTCTGACAGTATTGTAATCATAAACACCTACCCTCATGTAGACTCTGAACTCTGGAATGATTATATTAAGGGAGTGTGGAAGCCGCTGGACAAGGGGCAGTTTGAGAAACTAGTAGCTAAATGGGAGAGCAACCCTAAGGTGGAATTTGACTTTAACAATTTCGCGTTTGTACCCAGATTCCCACCAGAGAAAAGAGTAAAACTCAAAGGTGTGGGCATAGAATATTTAAAACATCCATATTATGAGGTATGGCAGGACTACTTCCTAAGGTTCTACACCCCGCCTAAAGGAAAGATATATCTCCTTTTCCTACCATGTGCATATAAAAAGCCCTACACTAAGTCTAAAACGTGGAAGGCTATATTGTCAGGAATATCGGGTTTCCCATTCTTTAAAAAAATACATATAGTGGCCGTAAGTTCTCCGGGTGTAATCCCATACGAATATGTAAGATATTACCCCTTTTCCCACTACGATTGGGAAGAATGGAAAGAAACTCCAGAGATCAAGATGCAATACATAGAAATAACCAGTGTAAGAGTTGAAAACTACCTTAAAGCTCATTCAGACCACTACAAAAAGTATATAGCGTATTTTAGGCCCGATTCAGAAACTATTAAAGCCATAAGAAGGGCGTTTGAAAGAACAGGGCTAAAACTAATCGAAGCCCTCGACATGGAAACCTATAATAAGATAGTCAAAGAGGGATTTAAACCAGCAGTAGCACACCCCATAGCTGTGGAAAGGCTGAAGACCATCTTAAAGAGGGAGCTGATTGGAGAGGAAGATAAAGTATAGGGATGGCCTCGCGAAAATCTCTGTATTAAGCTTTGCGGGGAAAAAAGTAGAAACGCCTAATATAGCCATAGTGGTTAACCCCAATAAGCTAATAATTAGCCCCGAAGAGCTTGAAAAACAGTTTAAAGCTGAAATACTGATAACAAATGCCTACATAATCAGTAAGACACCAACCCTCAGAGAGAAAGCGAAGCATGAAAAGCTTCATAGAATGTTGAATTTTCACGGCGCCATAATGACCGACTCAGGAGCATATCAAATGTACTCTAGAGGAATAAAAGATATAGATCCAGAAGCAGTTGTTAAATTCCAGGTAGAGATAGGATCAGACGTAATAACCCCACTAGACTGTTTTGTCCTGCCAAGAGACAGCAGGAAAGAAGCAGAGGATAAAGTCGATGAGACAATACGTAGAGTCGTGAGTTCAAAGAATCTAATCCCAAGTGAAAGAGAATACATCATCCCACTGCAGGGCGGGACACACATTGACTTAAGAGTAAAATCAGCCATGGCCCTTAGAAACATGGGTAATATATATGCTATTGGGGGGCTAGCTCCTCTCCTCATGAGTTACAACTATAAGGAAATATGTGATATAATAATAGCCATCAAAAAGACGATTCCAGATAAAATTATACATGCCTTCGGCGCAGGGCACCCAATGATATTTTCACTACTAGCATTTCTGGGCTGCGACCTGTTTGACTCAGCTATGTATAGCATCGCAGCAGCACAGGACAGGTACTTAACAGCTTTCGGAACACTAAAATTAAGGGAAATAGAAGAATTCCCTTGTAGCTGCCCCGTATGTGTAAAATACACACCTCAAGAGCTTTTAGAGACCGACAAGAAAGAAAGAACGGAGTTACTAGCTAGACACAATCTTTTCGTAACATTTGAAGAATTAAAAATAGTAAAAGAAGCCATAAAAAACCAGGAACTTTTGAACCTCCTTCAATTAAGAGCTAGATCACATCCACGCTTTCTAGAAGCGCTGATTCTTCTCTTAAGAAAGCATTCCACATGGCTGGAGAAATTCGAACCCATATCTAAGAATACCCCTCTTAAATATGCTGGAGTAGAATTCTGGCTTAGGCCAGAGATAGCAAGGATAAGGCTTAGAATGTCAAGGGGTTATCCTGGCAAACACGTCTTTATCAAGGGGTTAGGAGTAGTTCCCGTTGCCATACTTCGAACATACCCGCTTAAACAGCTTAAAGAATCTAAAATTCTAGCAGAAGATTCGCAAAGCCCGTTAGAAGTAATGAGGCAACTGTTAAAGTACTATTATAACGTGGACATCACTGGTTTTAAAGCTGTAAAACAGGACGATAAAGTAACATGCGTATTCAAAAACACCGTAATAGGACATATAGACTCTACTGGCTTTCCCAAGCTCACGGACGAAGGATTTAAAATCTTAATATCCATATATAAGCCGCCAATAGGCAGGATAATAGTGAAAACTCAGCCCATTACGGGAAAAGTGTACGGTAGACAGGTCGAAGATTTTGATCCTGATCTAAGACCTGGCCAAATAGCAGCCGTAGTGGATAAAAATGACCGCTTCCTATTCAAAGCAGAAATTCTAATACCCCCTTGTGAATTTCAATATTACCCCAACGAAATTGTAGCTATGGCAATATAGGCTTCACACACATTAATAAAAAACCTACGTGGATAAGCAAGGTGGGGGTGAAATGTCGGAGGCCAAGTTTAAAACTCCTGATGGTTTGTACTACAGTAAAGATAACATGTGGGTGAAGATAGAAGACGGAAAAGCTAGAGTAGGTCTTACAGACTATGGCCAGTACCTCGCAAAGAAAATAGTATATGTCGAGCTACCTATGGAGGGCGACGAGCTATCAAAGGGAGACCCCCTAAGCCTTATAGAAAGTGGTAAATGGTCAGGAGAACTTAAATGCCCCATTTCAGGTAAGGTCGTTGAAGTAAATACAAAGCTAGAAGACAATCCAGGATTGTTGAATACGGATCCATATGGCGAAGGATGGATAGCGGTATTAGAGCCGAGTAACCTAGATCAAGAAGTTAAGGAGCTAATGAATCCTGAAGAATATAGCGGGTTTGCTACTGAGGATGCAAAGAAGAGGGGAGTTTAAGTAGGGTTCGACGTGCGTTAAACAATGATTAAACTTTACCAGGGAGATAGAGGTCTTATGGATAAAATTTTATACCTACAACCCGTACTGCAGTTAACCGTTTTACTCTTAACATTCTCATTACCGCTGTTTTTCTTCAGCGTAAAGGGTAGTGAGCCCACCCATTCTGTACTCGTTGAAGTATTTACTAGTGAGACCTGCCCTCACTGTATGAACTCTTGCGACCCAGCTATACAAGAACTCTGGCAAGAGAATGATTATCATGACTGGCATTTAGTGATATATAGAGTTTCAACATCTGAAGAGATTAAGGACTCACTAGAAACAGAGTATGGACTTAATAAAGCAAAGGCTATTGGTGGGTATTCAGATGTTTCAGCTCCGATAGTTTTATTTGATGGAGGCTATGAGAGGAAAGACGGATCCTCCGAGAATATTAAAGATGAATATCAATACTTACTATGGAAATCGATGCAGAGAGAAGTTCCTCAAGTAAGATTAAGGTTAGATACCGATATAAATGGAGAAATGGTAGACGTTACTCTATATGTTGATTTAGACCAGTCAGACGCAATCTATAACCTGGTAGCTGTAGTATATATAGTTGAGGATAATGTCGAAGACTACGTATACGTTCTAAAACAAGTTAAAACCTTTAACTCCATATTCCGAGGTCTCGCATTGGAGGAGTGCGTGCCAGTTCTGACAGGTAATGGAGTTATTTTACACGGATCATGGCGTATATCCTCAGATTCTAACCCCTCCAATCTAAGGGCTATTGCGGCAGTGTATGATGAAAATGGATATGCCATACAGTCAACATGTTCCTATTGTGGGGAAGCCGGGGTTAAAGCAGTATACAGGTTCCTAAAGTTCCATAGAGAAGCATCCATAAGCACAACAGAAATCGAGGAAAAACTTGCAAATACTCTCCAATCAAAGTTTAACCTTAAAGGCAGGATTTATGTAGGGACCTACCCTGGGGTACACGATCTTGTGGCTATTGGAGGACCATTATCGAATTCAGCGTCCCAACAATTTATAGAGAAGACCCTTGTAGTTTTTAATAAGTTGGACAACAGAATAGAGTTAAGGATCTACGGTTCGGTATATGTTAACCGTTCAGGGACGTGGGTTGAAGTTGAGAACAAAACGTTCATATTTAACTCCTCGAATTGGGCTTCAGGAGACTATGGTGTTGCAACCATAGCCTATGATAAGTGGGGTAGAAGATCTATCCTAATGTTGATGGGGTGCACTCGATATGGAACTGAAGCTATTACCAAGTTTCTAATAGAGTACTGGAATAATTTTCAAACGGAAAATATTATTGTAGTAAGATGGTTTGATAGAGATGGTAATAAAAGAGTAAGCATAGATGAAGTGGAACTTGTAGCATACGGGTAGGTGAAATTGGGCAGGGTAAGATTTGGGCCTGCCGGCTTCCCCCTGTCAGGAATAAAGGGGGAGGCAGCAATAGTCTATCTAAAGGAGAAAGGCCTCGATGCTATGGAATACCAGGCTGTAAGAAGGCTTCCTACAAAAAGGGAGCCATTGCAGAAAATAGGCTCCACTGCGGTTGAGAATGACGTTAAATTATCTCTTCATGCTCCCTATGCTATAAACCTGTGCTCAGAAGATGAGACCAAGCTTTTAGCGAGCAGAGAAAGGCTTCTTAATGCCTGCCGTGTAGCTAAATGGTTAAAAGCGGATCATGTAACCTTTCACCCCGGATACTATGGAAAATTATCGCATAAGGAAGCCTATAAACGTGTAAAAGAGAGCCTAGAATGGGTTATTGAGCGTTTAGAGGCTGAGCAGATAAGGGTTGAGGTTTCTCCTGAAACTACCGGTAAACCTAGCCAGTTTGGAACCTTAGAGGAGGTTGTAAATCTTAGTGTGGAACTAGACTATGTGGTTCCCACCGTAGATTTCGCCCATTTACATGCAAGAGAAGGGGGCATAATTAAAGGGAAGGAAGACTACGAAAGAATACTTAGCTACATCGAAGATAAAATAGGAAACGCCGTGAAAACCCTTTTGATCCATTTTTCAGAGATAGAGATGACCAAGAAAGGTTACGGAGAATGGAGACATCATGATATAGGCTCAGGATACGGCCCTGACTTTAAACCTCTTGCTGAGATAATCTATGAATGGGACCTCTCCCCAACCATTATCTGTGAAACCCCCCTTCTAGACGATGACGCGGTGAAGCTAAAAAGAATATATCTTAATATTGCGAGACATTAGCTTAATAAAAATAAGAGAAGTATAACTTTTGGTTAAAATGCCCGTAGCCAAAAATATAGAGTTAGTAGGTTCATCATCAAAGAGCTGGGAGGACGCCGTATACTCAGCTTTTAACGAGGCAAAGAAAACATTGAGGAATATTAGGAGAATAAAAGTGCTAAGCTATAGCGCAATAGTAGAAGGCAATGAAATAAAAGAGTACAGAGCCAGAGTTAAAATAACGTTCCTTGTAGAGCGTTAACCTCTCTTTTTTATATTGTGAAGGGCTATAAGATCTTTTTCAAACGGCTTAAGCTCCATGGGAATTTCAATTTCTATTTCGTCCTTGAGGGATATTTTCATCTCAGTCTTTTTCCTCCAAACCTGTTGGTTGAACTCTTTAAGCTTCTCTGTGAGGTCTGTCAGTTCACTATCCCATCTTTCAACCGGTTTTGGAAACGTCATATGGTGAATGGTGCCTCCGTATATTTTTCTCCATATGTAATCCGTGATCAAAGGTGTTATTGGAGCCATTAGGAGAAGCAAGATTCTAAGTGTTTGGTGTAGAGTGTACCATGCGGATTTAGCCCCATCGGCTTCCTCGTAGGCTCGCTTTTTGCTCATTTCAATGTAATGTGGCGCGTATAGATCCTTTACAAATGTTTTTATAGCTCTCGCCGGAACGAAGAAGTTTAGCTCGTTATAACCTTCCATGCATCTTCTAATGAGTTTGTTCGCTTCTCCAAGAATCCAGAGATCTGTCATTTCGAGTCGCGGTTCTTCATCGATGTATGGGAACATCGATATGTATCTTGCAACATTTAACACCTTTATCAGGAACTTAAGTGTTCCTTTGATCCTTTGTTCTGAAATTCTAAAATCCGAGCCGAGGTTTGTTTCGAATGCCCCGAAAAATCTTATTGCCTCAGACCCGTATTTTTCTATCATTGGCCATGGATATATTACGTTACCAAGGTGGCGGTGCATGGCTCTGCCATGCTCGTCAAGGCCCATCCCTGAGATCCATACCTCTTTAAAGGCCGGCTTTCCAAACAGTAGATATCCCCTAAGAAGAGTATAGTATAGCCATGTTCTAACGATATCTTTCCCTTGCGGCCTTATAGAGCATGGATAAAGCTTCTCGAAAAGATTCAAGTTCCAATCATAGCCGCAGTAGACGGCTTCTGTAATACTTGAATCCATCCAAGTGTCGAAGGTTCTAGTTTCCCCTTCAAAACCCTCTTTTGAGCCGCATATTGGGCACTTGTTGAATGGAGGGTTCTCCTTCCATGGCCTATAATATTTACCCTTTGGGGGGAGTATAGGCTTCTTGCAAGACTTACAGTACCATATCGGTAGTTCAGTTCCGTAATATCTACGCCTTGATATAGGCCAATCAGTTGTAATTGAGTCAAGCCAGTTTAAGAGAATCATTTTAGAACTTTCAGGATGAAACTTTATTTTACCTTCAAGGATCATTTTCCTTATTTCATCTACGAAGGGAAGCTGGCGTAGGTAGTATTCCCTCATCGGGATGAACTCTACCGTTGCTCCACACCTCCAGCATGAAGGCACTCTATGGACAGTCTCCCTAACCTCTTTTAAAATCCCCATATCTTTCAGGTCTTCAATTATTTTCTCCCTAGCTTCCTCAACCTTTAGTCCAGCATACTTCCCTGCGTTCTGGGTCATTCTTCCATCTTCATCAATTAAGATTGTGGGTTCAAGGTTTAACTCCTTAAAAAGCCTGACATCACTTGTATCTCCATAGGAACATATCATGACAAGGCCGGTTCCAAATTCAGGGTTAGCATATGGGTGTTCACGGATTGGAACACTTTTATTGTAAATGGGGACAATAGCGTTTTTACCATTCAGGTGTTTGTACCTTTCATCTTTTGGATTATAAATTATGAGTGCGCAACCTGCAAGGAGTTCCGGCCTTGTGGTTGCTATCACTATATCCTCGCCATTCTCAACCTTAAATCTTACATAAGCGAGTATCGTCTTCTTCTCCTTATATTCTATTTCAGCATCGGCTATGACCGTTTTACACCTTGGACAATAATTTGAAGGCCTGTAGTCCTCGTAGATATGACCCTTATTCCAGTGTTCGATGAATGTTGCCTGAGTAATAGCTCTCCACTTCTCGGAATCCGTTTGGTAGTAGTTGTCAACATCGCAGCTTAAAGCAAGCCTTTTCGTCAATGCTAGGATATCCTTCTCAGCTTCATCAAGGAATTCCCTACAGAGTTTAAGGAATTTTTCTCTCGGATATTCATGCATTTGGATATTATAGTGTCTCTCAACCTGAACTTCTACAGGCAGCCCATTCCTGTCTATTCCCATGGGAAACAAAACCTCGTAGCCTTGCATCCTCCTTGTCCTTGCAATCATGTCTATTTGCGTGTAGTGAATCGACGCTGCTATATGCCATCTTCCACTTGCGTAAGGCGGAGGCATATCGATAGCGTATAAAGGTTTTCCAGAATTAGGATTAAACTTGTAAAGACCCTTGTGAAGCCTAAGCATCTCTTCTTCGAGTTTAGGGGTCCACCTTAACACATCAATCTTAGGTTTGAACTTTCCAGCTCTCTCCATACCTTCGACCATCTTTATCCCTTCCATATATTTATTAGTTTGATGGTTTGCGATTTAACTCAAAGGCTTTGCTTTAGTAACATGACTATGGTATTTGTAACCCGTACAACTGATTGACTAAATGCACAACATTATAAACATCCTCAAGGCTATAATTATCAGATTATTGATGTCAGAAAAACTAAAAGAAAGAGTTCTCTCAAGTCTCAGGAAGGTATATGATCCTGAATTAGGGAGGAGTATAGTTGACCTTAATATGGTCAAAAATATAATAGTGGACAAAGACGGTAAAGTGACCATTGAAATGACCTTAACAACCCCCTTCTGCCCTCTCATGAATCTAATACTCGCTATGGCCAAAAAGGCGGCGGAGGAGGTTGAAGGAGTATCTGAAGCCAAAGTCAAGGTTATAGGTTACGAGTTGCCGTCAATATAAAACTGGTGAGTTCTATGGTAGAACTAAGCTTTCTAGGAGCATGTAGAGAAGTAGGTAGAGCAGGGGTTTTGATAGAATACAAAAACACCAGGCTCCTGTTAGACTACGGTATAAAAATTAGGCCACACCAGCCTCCAGAAATGCCCGTAAAACCAGATTCGAAGATCGACGCAGTCCTACTAACACATTGCCATCTAGATCACAGCGGAGCAATTCCATCATTATACCACTCGAATCCCGGATTGAAAGTGTACGGGACACCCCTTACTAGAGATCTCTCAGAACTGCTTCTATACGACTCAATAAAAGTTGCGAAGATGGAGAATTACCCTATTGAATTTGGTGAAAGAGAGGTCGAAATGTTTCACAAAAACTATCGAAGCATAACTCCAGGTAGCAAGTTTAAAATAGGCGACATCAAGGTTAGAGCCTTCCACGCAGGACATATTCCTGGAAGCCTATCGTATCTCCTTGAAGTCGGAAAACGTAGAATACTCTACACAGGAGACTATAAGTACATAGACACGCAGCTCGTCGAAGGAGTAGATCTAGACATGCCTAAAGTAGATATACTTATAACAGAATCTACATACTCCACTCGAGAACATCCACCAAGACCGCATGAAGAAAAAAGACTAGCCCAAATAGTGGCAGAGACATGTAAAGCTGGAGGAACCGCTCTAATAGCAGGTTTCGCCGTCGCAAGGTTAAACGAAGCCATGATTGCAATCTTTAGAAAGAGTAAAACCAAATGTAGACTTTACCTTGACGGCATGGCTAGGACAGCAACGGACATAATCAGGAAACATGGGACTGTCAGAGACAAGCTTCTATTCGAAGCGGCCTTAAACACGGTTAACTATGTGACATCTCAAAAAATGAGAAAGAAAATACTAAAGAAGCCAAGCATAATTCTCACGACATCAGGAATGTTAGAGGGCGGGCCAGTACTATTCTATCTTTCGAAACTATACGATTCAGAGAACAGCAGTCTCTTAATAACAGGATTCCAGGTTGAGGGTAGCAGAGGTGACCGTCTTCTGAAAACAGGCGAGATCGTGATAGAAGACGCGGTATATAAGCCATCCCTGAGGATAGAAAGGATAAACTTATCGGCTCACGTAGATAGGCCGCGGCTGTTAAACTTTATAAAAGCCCTTTCTCCACGTACTGTGTTTTGCATGCATGGCGAGGAAACTAATAAGTTTGCTAAAGAGCTTTCTGAAACAATGGGCGTTGAGGGCGTAGAGCCGAGGCTTGGTGTGAGCTACAAGATCTAAATTGATTAAAATTTAAAACTAACCTAAATATTGCAAATCCTGGTGTAAACATTGGCTTCAAGTGATACAGTCGTAGAAGTCATAGACCTTAAAAAGTACTATTTCCTGAGAGGAGAAACAGTTAAAGCTTTAGATGGAATCAACCTAACAGTAAAGAGGGGAGAATATCTAAGCATAATGGGCCCAAGCGGCTCGGGGAAAACCACACTTTTTAACATGATAGGTGCTTTGGACACGCCTACTGAAGGTAAAGTCTACGTTGAAGGCTTGGAATTAAATAAGCTTAGAAGGGAGCAGCTAGCATGGTTCCGTTGTCACTACATAGGTTACATCTTCCAGACTTTCAACCTGATCCCGGTTTTGACAGCGCTCGAAAATGTTGCTCTACCCATGGTTTTCGCGGGTGTTAAGAAGGAGGAGAGGATTGAGAAGGCTAAGAAACTACTTGAGGCGGTTGGTCTGGGAGATAGGGTACATCATAGACCGACAGAACTGTCTGGTGGACAGCAACAAAGAGTTGCCATAGCTAGGGCACTCGCAAATGATCCTGCTATAATACTTGCTGATGAACCGACCGGCAACTTGGATTTAACAACAGGGCTAAACATAATTCACCTCTTGAAAAAACTGAGTGTTGAGAAGCAAACAACGGTGATAACAGCTACTCACGACCCCAAGATGATTGATGTGTCTGATAGAGTCGTATGGATCAGAGATGGAAAAGTAGAAAAGATTAGAAAGAGAGAAGAGATTAAAGTTGAAGCCGGAAAGGTCGAAGGTATCGCAGGATACGAATTCGAGAGTTAAACTAGGATCCTTCGATATAATAGGTTCTAGAAGTAAAGCAGTAGCCATCATCGAAATCCCAGATGATAAATGGGATCTGAGGCATCTAATAGCTGCTGAGATCTTGAAGAGGCACAAGAACGTGAAATCAGTTTTAGCAAAAGTTTCTCCAAGGGTGGGAGTGGAACGATTAAGGAAATACATTTTGTTAGCAGGCAATCATGACACTACTGTGATCCATAAGGAGTATGGATATCTTCTCAAGTTAGATCCGACTAAAGTATATTTCTCCCCCAGAGAAGCCGAAGAAAGAATACGAATAGCTAGTCAGGTTAAACCAGGAGAGAAGGTTCTAGTAATGTTTGCCGGAGTGGGGCCTTTCTGTATAGCCATCGCTAAAAAGCAGCCAAAGGTACAAATAGTCTACGGGGTTGAAATAAATAAGGCAGCGTTTGATTTCTTCAAAGAAAATATCAAACTCAACAAGTTAGAAGGTAAAGTAAAAGCCTTCCTTGGTGACGTAAGAGACATATGCCCTAAATTCGACGAAAACTTCGATAGAATAGTAATGCCGTTACCCAAAGGAGCTGAAGTCTATCTCGATATAGCTCTAGAAAAGATTAGGGATGGCGGTACGATCCACTTCTATAATTGGGGAGCAGAACCGAATCCATATAAGCAGGGAATTGAAAAAATATTAAGTGCGACTTCCGTAAATGGGTACAGTGCCAAAATCTTAGGTAAAAGGCTGGTATCCCAGTACTCTCCAAGGGTATGGAAAGTAAGGATAGATTTCCAGGTCTATAAAGTTTCGAATGCTCGGGAAACTGAGCACCCTAACATTCCTTGAATCAGATAGATTTAGGCTTCCTGTTGTTTCTATCATAAAACTTTAATATTTGGACAGGTCCCTCACGCATAAGGGCGTTACAAGTAATCCTTGAGAGTTTAACCTTCAAATAATAGTTTGGTGATGATAGATTGGAAGACCCTTTTAAGGCTGAAATCCAAGGGATAATATACAATGTTACCAGAGCTTTTATGGCGCAGATGCCCAAGATTAGGGAAAAATACATGAAGAAAATGGAAACTTTAGAGCAGGAGCTCATAAATCAAAACCCTACTAATTCAGCATTAGTACTTGAGATTTCAACACATTATAAGAGAAATCTTGAGATGGCCATAAGTGACCTAACCAGTCTTATGCTGGAGTCTATGAGCCGAGTTGTTGAAAACACTATGCTGTCCATATCAGACGACATTAAAGATTTAGCTAGGTGTAAAACTATTAAGAAGCATTTGAAGGAGATTTTATGCAAGAAACCTGTTTATACGGCCCTATCTATCCTAGAAGAGTATAGCGACGGCCTTACAGTTGTTGAACTGGCCTATAAAATGCAGAAAAGCGCGACTACAGTGAAAAGATATCTTAAAGAGTTAATAAAAAATAACTATGTTGAGAAAATTGAGGGAAAGCCGGCCAAATACATATTCAAAACGGCACCGTGGAGCTAGAAAACTTGTCGTTTTTGTAAACCCGTTTAATAAATATTCTAAAATGGCTGTACCTATATGTAGGGAAATAGCAGGAAAATACGGATTAGAGCTTGTGGAGATACCTCTCATAAATAGGAGAAACTTCAAAATTGCTGAAAGACTTGGCTTATCCAAGACCCCATCCATCCTCCTCGATAGGAAAATCGTGGCGTCCGGTCTTCCTGACCGTGAGAAACTTGAAGAAGCAGTAAAGAAGGCACTCGAGAATGTATGACGTAATAATTGTGGGCGGAGGACCGGCGGGCCTACTAACGTCTTACTATCTAGCTAAGCAAGGATTCAAGACTGTGGTCTACGAGGAACATATGGAAATAGGCAAGCCAGTACACTGTGCAGGGATACTAGGCAGTAAAGCGGTAAGCCTCCTTCCTATAAACATCGAACAGGCTATGATATCAAGAATATTCAAACTGAAAATTTCAACACCTCATTTTTCACATGTTTACAATCTAAGAACTCCGTTGAACGTGGTTGACAGGGAAGTATTAGATAAGCTATTGGCTAAGAAGGCGCAAAAGGCTGGTGCTGAAATAATTACAGGGGCGAGAGTTACCTCGTTACGAGATAGAAGGGAGCATATCGAAGTTTTCATAAACTCTAGGAAATTATCTGGCGCTCGTTCAGAAAAGGGAAAGGTAGTCGTCGGGGCTGACGGGGCTGTCTCTGCCATAAGGAGAATATACTTCAAGAGCTGCATCCCCTTTGAGTACGGGGTTCAAGCAGTCATAAGCAATCAAACCACTTCAACAATAGAACTAATATTTGGACTTGAAGCAGCATCATTTGCATGGATCGCGCCTTCGCCAGAAGGAATTAAGATAGGCCTCATAGCCAGATCTAAACCAGTAGAAAAGCTCAAAAAACTATTAAATATTAAATTTCACGGCTATGAAGTGTCAAGGTATGAAGCTGGCATAATACCAAGATTTCCTCCAAGGAAAATCGTTAGAGATAAAGTAGTGCTTGTTGGAGATGCTGCAGGCCAGATTAAACCCATAAGTAGAGGAGGGATACTGCCTCTCTCAATAGCATCACAGATCGCCTCTAGCAGCATAACAACTTACCTACTCACAGGAAAGCCTCGCAATCTTAAAAGTTATGAATCCCAATTCAATAAAACTTACAAATTGGAACGTTTAATAGGGCAACATCTAAGATGTATCCTTGAAACTTTACCCGAGGAAGCATACGACATTATACTCTTAAACGCAATAAGACATAAGGTTGATCCTTTTGTGGAAAGTCGATTTAACGTTGATTCACAGGCCAGATTTATCGTTAGACTAATGATCTCAAGATTCGGGATTGAAACCGTGCTTAAGCTTATTCGGATGATTAAAAATAAACCTACTGCTCTAACAGTGATGAAGGAATGTTTCAAATACTTATAGCCTTATCAGTTTCTCTTATGCTATTTAGCCTGTTTCTTAGAAGGGAGTATGTATTAACTGGGGCCATCCTAGCGGCTAACGTATTCACGTATCTTTTAACAACATCATCTAATGGTTACATTCAAGTAAGTGTAGAAACAGCTCTTAAGTATGGTTTAAGCATGTCAAACATCAAGGCAGGTGCTTACTGGACACTGTTAACATCAGCCTTTATTCATGCTAATTTGCTTCATCTGTCTCTCAATATGTATGCGCTTTATATTTTCGGTACTATATGTGAAAATCATGTTGGGAGCGTTAAAGCGGCTATACTATATGTGATTTCCCTGCTTGGATCCGACATGCTATCTTTAATAGTTCTTCCAGCTTACACCCCGACGGTTGGGGCGTCGGGAGCGATATTCGGATACATAGGGCTGGTTCTAAGCTTCGATATAATCACAAAGAAAGTTTCGATTAGCGAGGTGGCTACGATAATAATATGGGTTTTAGGCATGGGAATGGCTGGCGTGAATGTTGCAGCTCACGCAGCCGGCCTACTGGTTGGTTTATTGTTTGGTCTCATGTACAAGCCTCAAGATGAACCACTAAGACATACCTAGGCTCTCAATAACTTTCAGACCCTTTTTCGTCATAAAATAGTAAACAACTGTTTCAAAGCCTTTCTTCCTGTACTTAATTTCAGGCTCCCAGTCTATAAGTCCAAGTTCACATAACGTGTTGAAAATTCTAAGCGGTTTTTCACCTCCTAAAAGCCTTGCGGCCTTCCCAGAGGCTATCCTCCCAACTCTGTTAACAATACCTAGCGCTTTAATGTATCTTTCGTAATTACTCGTTGCCTTCAACCTTTTAACGATATCTTCCACTTCTTCAACTCTCCTTTTCTTAATGTATGGTAAAGCCTCAAGTTCAACAGGAGGCGGTATAACAACTTCGCTTTCGACAGTTTTTGATGTCCAATCGATTTTCATAGCTACATCTGGCTCAAGTCTCTTTATCTTTGAAGGAAGGTTCTTGGAGATGTTGCTCAAAACTTTTATTAATGGGATATTGGCTTCCAAACCTGCGGTTCTGGATATTAATATCATACTCACAGCACCAAGGAATTCAACATCTAAACTTGGGCCATAACCAAGTATCAACCCGCGTTCTGAAATCTCCGACAATACATCTTTCAATACGCCTTTTAACGTTGGTTGAATTCTGAATCCTTGTGCTCCTAAGCTCCAAAGAAGCGTTGAGATCGTAATCCTATCATATTCTCCTAGGATACAAAGCCTGTAGACTTGGAGAAGGGTCAAAAGTGTGGCTGCCTCCTTTACGGTTGCATCCCTAAACATAGAAACATCTATGATCAAACAGGCTGGGGCATTAATGTATTCCTCTAGTCTGTTTACTTCATATTCAGCTTGTTTTACGGCGATTCCTTCCAAAACGCTCTTAACATCTTCATACCCAACAATTAAGTCTGATGTAGCGAGCGATGAGATCTTCAATCCCGGAGCTTCATTTACAGCCACCCTTATAGAATTCGACAGAGGTCCAGACGGAAGATTGCGGTCTATGCTCAGAAGCATAGAAGCCGCTATAGCAGAGAAATCCCTAACATCCATTCCTTCATACTCTAAAAGGTCGATAGATGCAACGGGAATCACCTTCACCATGTCACTAATACTCGGCGCCCCCACGAGTCTCTTAAAACGGCCGTACTGGTCGATAACAAGCACCTTAAAACCCATGTTCACCAAGTACCAGACAATTCTTTCCAGTAATGTAGCGCCCACAGTGTACCCGTCAGAAATAAGAAAGAAGCTAGGCCTCCAACTGGAAGCAAAAGCTGGAAAACTTACTAAAGGAGCTTTTTCGTCCTTTTTATCCCCAACTTCCTTGGTTTCAACAATATTTTCTTCTACAGCCCTTCTACTTGCAAAATAAATCGGATTATACTTCAAAGGGATAAGACTACAAACAGCTGATAGAACAAGCCCCAATGGCTGATCAAATAACACAGTTAAGAAAAAGAAGACCAGACTCGATAAAGCAAGCCTCCATTTCAAGTCTTCAAAGCCGGAATGGAAGATGTAAGAGGGAGTTAAGGAAAAAATAAACCATAGACCTAACACTCCTAAGGAATATTCACGGCTATAAATAAGAAGGACTCCCAAAATCGCAAATGCTAAGCCTAACCCCGGTCTACCATGCCTCATTCGACATATCATATTTCCTGTTTAGAAATAATAAAACTAGACTTTGGGGTCAAACATACTATAAATGTCACGGAGTAGCTTCATCACATAATCGCTTACTTTTATTTCATCCACGTACTCAGGAAGGTTTGCACTTCTAGTGCTAATATTAAATATTCTATAATTCACAACCAATTTTCTTTTCAAAAGATGCTTTAACTTTTCCAACACCCCCTTTACCTCAGCATAGGATTTATGCATCCTCCCACATTCAACCCAGGCTATCTCAACATTATTTCCTAAGATTCTAACAGCCAATATGTCAGGCCTAAGCCCGAAAATATCAGGCTCAAACATTACCATCGTATATCCTTGGCTTCTCAGAAACAGCAGGCCATAAATCTTTAATAGGAAGTGCTCTAATCCCTCTCCTCGGCTTATATCCCTAATTCCTGTAAGGAAGCGGATTACATCCTCCACCATTTAACAGTTGTTAATACATCAGTTGTTATAACTGTAACTGTCAGAACTTTAACTAAAATAAAAATAGGGGGTTAAGGCTCTACCACGATTTCTACTGTGTCGAAGGGGTCGTATCTCCCGTTTCCGTTAATGTCCGTCCACTTAAGTATGTAAACACCGCCACCGTATAGTTCTCCTAAATTATTTCTTATGAAGTTCGCTGCAGCCTCTGTGCCGTACCTTGTACACCCCTCAACTACAAATATCCAGCCAGGATTGTCCCATATTGCATAAACGGCTGCGTAGTCCTCACTCTGCCATACTGGGGTGTAAGTCACACCTTGATAGACTAAGTTGAACCCGTCAAATGAGACCCCAACTCTGTCATTGTATGCTGTTACGAACCTGTTGGCAATCGGTCCTCCTAATAGGACTGTTGGCTCTCCCGGTGTGGGTACTGGCTTCTCCACTAGCTGTTTTAGATGCTTTTCGAACTTGTCTTTCAAGGCTTTGTCGGGTGCTCCTGGGGCGACGAAACCCGTTGTTTCGTTCCATACGAGGAGCATAGCTTGCATCGATGATATATCAAGGTTTTCTAGTTGATTATACTTAACCGTTATATGATAACAGTAGATATAGCCGTTCGACTCCCAGTCCCAGCCCTTGAAGTTGGGCTCATCATGGTGGGGATCTATCTTATCCCCTGAATCGTGTTCCGCCCATGCGTCGACAAATGTTACACCAGGCCCGGCATAGAAGTATGGGTAGTCAAGCCATGCGTCTATAGTGTCGAAGTGCCACGGATCTATAAATATGAACTCTACGGTATCTGACGATATTTTCTCCCACCTACTCTGGTCCTCAGTTCCAAGCGGAGGCCAGTAGATGTTCCATTCCTGGCCGTACGCGTGTTCTTCGTCTTCTATAAACAAGCCTTTGTAATATACTATCATGTCAAGTACTTCGTCAGGTACTACCATCGTGTATTCCTGGGAGATGGGGTCCTCGATAGCCGCTCCGATGTAGTGAAATACGTCGTAATACGTTGCTCCTCTCTCCAGCTCTTCGAACTCTGTTTGGTGTTCAGCTTTATATTGCTCCCATTCCTTATCAGTTATTTCTCTGGTTTCGCCTAATGTTCCCCAGTAGACTTTTCTCTTGCTCCTGAACGTTATTGTGTTATTATTCCAGAAGTATATTTCCCAGAAGCCCTTCCATATCCATCCTTCTTGGGCTTCCTCCGTTACGGTCACAGGTACCATTGAGAGTAGAAGCACTGCTGTTCCAATGAGTACTAATGTAGCTTTTATAGAAAGCCTCATTTTTATCAAAATACTCTTCTAGTTGGACAACTTAAAAATCTTAGTCTTGAGATCGAAATTTTTACAGATTTCAAGTTTACTCTAAGGCATTATTTGGTCGGAATTAAATAGTTTAACTATGTACTCATCGTTGAACGTTAAAGTTTTAAAAATAATCATAGGCGAAATTTATGGATCAAAATGACAGGTAGACAGTTGATATCGCTCCTGCAATGTATACTACTAGCATTCTCAACTGTAGGGATAGTTCTAGGCACAATAAGAGTCATGAAAACCGAAGCACAATACGTTAGATTCGGATACTGGGCTATAACATTCTATGCGAATCACACGTTCAGATACGATGTGGGAGAAGAAATATGGAAGGGAGAAGTAGGAAGTGAAACGCCACTCACAGATGAAGAGTGGGAGCAGTATAAGAGAGAGGCTGAAGAGACCTTTAAAGCATTGATGACTGGAAGAATGGATGAAACATGGCTATTCTACGTTGGAGCTACGATCTACGACGTTATATCAGCTGAACACACGTTAGCTGTCAGTAATGAAACTAGATGGTTCGCTATCAAGTTTCTTGGGTTTAACTTTGACGATGAACATCACAGGTACTACTGTTCATATCTTGTCTACTGGCCTCTCCTAGGAGCCAAGGGGGACGAAGTATCAACGTACGGTAACTTCTGGGAAAGGGTTGGCCCTGACACGTGGAAGTTTAGATTCTGGGATCCATGGCATCTTGAAAGTACTGATTTCTGGTTAGACTATCCATCATTCTACGCCGGGCCCGGTGTTACATTCGTTGAAGCAAAGGCAATCCATGACAGTGGGGAGGAGAAACCCCCACATGTCGACACCGCCACTGAAAAATCTTGGAAGTGGGATAAAAACGGTTACATAAGCTACTATGAGATAACCATAAGCTATCCAGGAGCCGATAATACCGACATCATCTCCATGGGATACTTCTTCTTCGTAAGCGATAAGACTGTTGGATATGTGGCACCAGGAGCACCCGACAAAGCCTTGAAAGACAAGTTCGAAAAGCATCTAAAACAGCTAGTGGAGAAGCCAGTACCCACACCGGGAGAATCCACCTTACTGGTAGGTGGTCCTATAGCGAACAGATATGTGACTGCGTATAACGACATGCTTGGAATCTCATGGGATGGATTTAAGCTGATTTACAATGGAGTCACGTACGAGCCAGTATGGAAGTCTGAAGACTACGCTGTCCTAGGTGCTATTCATTCTGATGGTAGTTTCATCTTCTTAGTAGAGGGGTGTACAAGGTACGGCACAGAGGCTGCAGCGAACTTCATAAAAGCCCACCTCTCAGAGTTAAGCAGATGCGGTGTTTACATACTTAAGTGGACGGACATTAACGGAAACGGGAGATACGACCCCTTCGACACAGTAGAAATCGTGGTACATCCTTAGTACCATCCCCCTTTTTTAACTACTAAATCTCTTAAATGTCTTTCAGTATTGCTTTGAGACTCTTACTATTTTTCTGGCTGGTTTTCCGCATATGCACGTTCCTTTTACTTCTCCCGTCCCTTCCCAAGGCTCTCCTAAAATGTCTACAAACTTGCTTATCTTCATTTCACATTCAATATCTCCACAGATAGGTACTTCTACTACTCCGCCCTTAAACTCTCCGTTCTCATCTATAAGATGGTATACTGCATCCTTCGCATCTCCCGACAATGATAGGAATGTTTCGGCTTTCTTGAGCATGCCTTCAAACCAGCTTGTTGTTCTATTCTTTATGTTAGATCTTATATCGTTAAATAACTCTTCTATCCTTTCGACTATATTATCTAAATCTGTTTTTATCCTTTCGAAAGTGTCTCTTCTTACTAGAGTTGTCGTTTTACTTCGCATCTCTTCGGGGCCTACCTCGACCCTAACAGGTACACCTCTGACCTCCCAGTGATAGTATTTTTCTCCTGGTCTCTTGTCTCTGAGGTCGAGTTCTACTCTAAAATGGTTCTTTAACTTTTCGTAGACTTCCCTGCTGTATTCTTCAACCCCGGGAACTTCTTTGAACGTGATTGGGACTATTACCACCTGTATTGGTGCTATATTTGGTGGTAGTACCAAGCCGTGATCGTCTCCATGGAGTGCTATAATGCTACCTACAACCCTTTCTGATACGCCATAGCACGTCTGATAGGCATACTTTTCAATTCCGTCCTTGTCTAGAAATTTTATGTCGAAGGCTTTGGAGAATGTTTGACCTAGGTAGTGAACTGTCCCTATCTGTAGGGTTCTACCATCCGGGAGTATTGTTTCAAATGCTATACTCTCCTTCGCGCCAGGAAACCTGTCGTATGGCGGGCGTTTCGATATTATGTATGGAATACATAGTTCATCGAAGAACCTCTTATATATTTCTATGGCCTGCTCTACCTGTTTCAAGGCTTCCTCCTCCGTTGCATGTACTGTGTGTGCTTCTTTAAATGATGTTACCTCCCTCAGTCTAAACATGGGTCTTGTAGCCTTTGTTTCATATCTAAACATGTTAACTAGCTGCCACACCTTTAACGGAAGGTCAGCATGAGACCTTATCCACTTAGAAAACATGTGATACATAGGTGTTTCACTGGTTGGCCTAAGGGCTAGCTTAACGTCAAGTTCCTTTAAACCCCCGTGGGTAACCCAGTAAACCTCATTTTCAAAGCCCTTGATGAAGTGAGCCTCCTTCATAAATATACTCTCAGGAATAAGAAGAGGAAAATACACCTCCCCATGCCCTGTTTCCTTCAGCAGCCTCCGCATTATGTTAAATATGTTATTTCTAAGTTCCCACCCGAAGGGAAGCCATACGCCGCAACCCTTCAAGGGATATGTGAAGTCAGCTATTTCAGCGAGAAACATGACCGAGTCAAACCATTCTGGAAAGTTAGACTTTGAAGGCAGAAGCTTCGGCTTTTTAACCACATCATCACCCTATATTAGTAATTCTGCTTTCCCTCCTGTAAGCATTGTGATATATTTACATGCATATTTTAAACCCCAGAGGAGGGTGATTGGAGCTATACCTGGAACACCAAAAACGATGAGCAATACGTTTGAAGTGTCTTTGTCAACCCTAGTTCGCAAACAGTCCCTATACGGATATATGCTAATAGGACCTTCCGAGTCAGAGATTACTAGTTCATTACCCGTTAAAGTCTCAGGGTTTCCCCCAATAGGATGAAAAACCTCACCCTTATCAGCATACCTGATTAGGAGTCTCTCACCTTTTACCTTGTTAAGATCATATGCACTCATAGGTAATCCTGTTCTTAAACTTGCAAGATTGTAAAGGTCTACTATGAGATTTATACTCGGTATTGCTTCTCCCTGAACAACTCGTCTAATTAGTGCCTCGTTTGCTGGCCTTATCTTTGTCGGATCTAGCCCCAAAAGTTTCCAGTAGAAGTCTCTATAAACCCTTATTCTACTATCCCTAGCAATTTCCGAGGGCTCAGAGTACTTACGTCTAACATAGGTTACAACTTCCGATTCGATGTCATAAAACTCCTTTGGCCTGCTGAGCGTGTTACTGCATCCTCTAATAATGGCAGATGCTACCTGAACTCCCTTTAGCCTTTCCTGTACGTCGTCGGCTATCACTATCTCCATAGGCACACCCTACCGTTACAGTTCCCTTAAAATATATAGATTAAGATGCTCCTTTGCAAATAAAGATATGATGCTTTAGCCTACAACCGAAACCTCCTTTGTCACTTTCCCCTTAAATCTTTCGAGAGAAAGGTTTTTGATGGGTAAGGATGTCTTTTCACCCATAATTAGCTGTGCCATGAGCGTTGCCGTCATTGGAGCTACCATGAAACCGTGACCGCTGAAACCATTCATTTGTATGAAATTCCTAACTGTTTCTACTGGTCCGAGAATCGGGCGAGCATCGGGAGTTACATCGTACAGTCCAGCCCATTGTCTAAGGATGTTTATATGTCTAAGTTTTGGCATATACCTTGTTAGGAGCCTTGCCATGTTTTTAGCAAAGGTTAAGCTTGACTCATAATTGTAGCCTGGCTCCTCTTTTGGGTTTCCCCATCCTCCTATAATCTGGCCTTCAGGCGTTTGCCTGAAATAGAAGTTGTCATGGAAGGATATGATCATGGGCGTGAAAAATGGTTTTACAGGCTCTGTTATGAGAATTTCATGTCTATAGGGCTTGTTTGGCAGTTGTACTCCTAAAAGCTTTGCGATCTCTTTCGAGTAGGCCCCTGCGGCGTTCACTATGTAATCCGCTCTTATGCTTCCTCTACTAGTTTTAACCTCTACTATCTCGTTATCCTCGACTCTGAATCCTAAGACCTCTGTATACTTGTATATTTGAGCCCCCTTTTTCACAGCCGCTTCAGCATAGCCAATAGTTACTTTTATGGGGTCAGCATGGCCGTCGGTAGGACACCATGTGGCGCCTATAGCGCCTATGCCCTCAACATTTAGTTCAGGGACAATATCATTAATTTCATCTTGTTCTAGATATTCAACCTCAAGCCCTTCTGATCTTTGCATAGAAACGTTTCTCTTGAACTGTTTAACCTCCTCCTCCGTATGGGCAAGGATTAAATATCCCCCTTGCCTATAATCCGTCTCACATCCAAGTTCCTCGTCAAGTCTCTCAAATATTTTAACGCTTCCCATTGCAAGCCTAACGTTCTCTCGAGTGCTCCATTGTTGTCTTATCCCACCTGCATTCCTTCCTGAGGAGCCGCATGCAATATATTCCTTTTCTACTAGAGTAACATCGACACCCCGTTCTGCAAGGTAGTAAGCTAATGCGCATCCATTTACCCCCCCACCTATAATCAGTACTTCAGTCCTCTCCCTCATAAGCCTCAGCCTCTAATATACCTACTGGTACAGGTCTCACCGGAGGTCTGATCTTATGTTGCTTTATAGCTTCAGGTTTCAGACCTGCTTTCCTTCTAAGTATTCCTGCCAGGAGCCTCATGCATGTTCTCCCCTGGCATGGGCCCATTCCTAGTCTAAGCTTTCTCTTTAGCTCCTCAACAGTTTTATATCCTTCATCTATAGCCTTTTCAACCATTTCTAATGTTACATCCCTACATCTGCAAACAATGACGTCACTCATTCTTCAACACCCTAATATTTCTAACTTTTAAGGCGTATTGTTTATCTACTTCAACAGTGATTAACATCGTTCTTTCACGTCCAGCCGTAACCCTTAAAACCTTTCCTTTGCCAAGCTTTCTACCTTGAGAGTCTAGAACCTCCACGATTTCGCCATTCTCGGGTACTGGCAGAAATTCGTAGGGTAGTGTAACCGTTCCCTTATCTTTGGATAAGTCAACCACAAAGATGGCTAGGCCTGGGCATACCCCCACGCATAGAGAGCAGCCGGTACACTTCTCAAGCAAGACCCTAGGAGGGGATACAAGGCTATCTTTCTCTATGGCATTCACTGGGCAGGCATGCACGCATGGGTCACATGGGATGCTTTCATCGCACTCTATAAGAGCTTTAGGCCCCTTAGACGCTGCCAGAATGAACTCGTTCATGCAAGATCACCCATCATACTAAAAACCTTCATCTTCCCTTTAACCACTCTACTACTAAACGGGCTTTTCCTAAACATTTCAAGCTGGTGCATCGTATTGTCTACTATAGTTTCTGCTTTCTGAACATTGTATCCTAAGCTTGCCGATGTCTGTGCGCCGGCTATTCTACCTTCAAACATGGCTGTGGTCGCCTCTTCTATTCCAGAAGCATCTCCAGCAACGTATACGTTTTCAAGGCTTGTCTTTAGAAATTTGTCATGTATAGGGACGTATCCGCCAAGTTCTGGAATGTAAGATGTTTTTGCCCCGGCCTGTGCAGGAAGCTCGATTGAAGGAGATAATCCAACAGCTATACATACTAGGTCAACGTCAAGTCTTTTTTCGCTACCCTCTATCATGTTAAAGTTATTATCTACCTCGACAATGGTGGCGCTTTCAACCCATTCTTTCCCGTGTACCTCCTTAATTGTGTGAGATGTTAGTATTGGAACGCCCTGTCTCATGAGTTTATTTGCGTGTACCTTGTATCCGCCGATTTTTGGCATTATCTCTACAACTGCTCTAACCCGAACTCCAGCCTGGAGCAGTTGGTATCCTAGAATTAAACCGACATTTCCAGCTCCTACTATAAGGGCTTCATTGCCGGGCTTAACACCATATACGTTCAATTATGGTCTGGACACCTCCCGCTCCATAAACACCTGGAAGGTCATTGTTAGGGAATAGAAGCATATTTTCCATAGCACCGGTGGAGTATATCACTTTCTTCGCTCTAATCTTATAGTAACATCCCCCTCCATAGGCTAGTAGACTTTCACTTGAACCAGCGTAATGGGCGAAAACACTACTTCCCAATATCCAACGGACTTTGGCCTTTCTGAGTTCTGAAAGAAGCCTCTTAGCTATATTTATACCTCTGACCCCGGCATATGCTTCTACAGACCCGAAGAACTTGTGTGTTTGCTTTATAAGCTGACCGCCTGCCTTATAGTTCTCATCTATTATAGCCACAGCGGCACCCAGCTTTGATGCGGTGATGGCCGCTTCCAAGCCTGCGGGGCCTCCGCCTACCACGGCTATGTCAACATCAATCTTTTCACGTTTTACGTCGAATTCCACCGTGGTAGGGAGATCCGGCTCCCACGTTTGCGTTTCAACTACCATACCCTCTCTTACAGGTTCAATGCAAGTTCTAACATTTGGAATTCCATCTACGCGCATTAGACAAGAGGAACACTTCCCTATCCCGCAGTAGAATCCTCTTGCTCTTCCAAGTTTCATACTTCTCCTGAAAACTTTAATTCCCGCGGCTAAGAGTGCTGCAGCTATCGATTCTCCCTTGTACCCCCTTATTCGCCTATTATTAAAGGTGAAAGATACGACTTCTCCCCTTGTAAACTGTAAAATAGGGTGCTCATATATTCTTAGGTCTACATCCATCAGTTTCAGAATTCTACGGTTAAAGGTTTAATCCTTTTCATCCGGTTAAATAGATGATGATTATTATATTTTTCAAACACTAAACTCCAGATGTAAGCAGAGTGTGATTATAATGGGAGAGATAGTTGTAAAAAGAGCAGCAAACCTACCGATGGATGAACAGCCCGTCGAAATAGTTGAAAGGAAAGGAAAAGGGCATCCTGACACCATATGTGACTCGATAATGGATAGAGTTTCGATAGAACTATCAAAGGAGTATCTGAAAAGATATGGTAGAATATTCCACCACAACATTGATAAAGGCCTTCTCGCGGCTGGAAAGGCCAAGGTGAGCTTCGGGGGAGGTGAAATAGTTCAGCCTATGCTGCTAGTGTTTGGTGATAGAGCCACATTCAAAGTTAACGACGATGAAATCCCGGTAGGAGAGATAGCAGTGGACTCTGCGAAGAAATGGATTAGAGAGAACCTCAGATTTGTGGATCCAGAGAAGCATGTCAAATACCAGGTTGAAATAAAGGAAGGGGCGGCAGCCCTTGTAGACATATTCAAGAGGCGCCCATCGGAAGTCCTAGGTGCCAATGATACTTCAGCATCCGTGGGTTATGCTCCCATGAGTAAATCAGAAAAACTTGTCTTTAACCTTGAAAACTGGCTTAACAGCCCACAATTTAAGAAACAATTCCCTGAAACAGGTGAAGATATAAAAATAATGTGTAGTAGGATCAAAAATAAGGTCACATTAACTATAGCAATGCCATTAATAGACAGATACATCCCAGACGAGGACTCATACTTCAAAAGGAAGAGAGAAGTCATAAATGAGATAGAAAACTTCATAAAAGAGTTTAAGGCAGGAGAAGAATGGGATGCTGAAATAGAGTTCAGTCTTAACACATTAGATGAGAGAGGCAGGGGGATAAGCGGGCTCTACCTAACTGTTACCGGCACTTCTGCCGAGGATGGGGATAGTGGGCAGGTAGGTAGAGGGAACATGGTAAACGGTGTTATACCCTTGAACAGGCCTACAGGGTCTGAGGCTGCAGCGGGTAAGAATCCTGTGAGCCATGTAGGAAAGATATATAACATATTAACGTTTAGAATGGCCGGAGAAATCTATAAAAACGTGTCGGGGATAAAGGAAGTTTATGTGTGGCTATTAAGTCAGATAGGCGTGCCAATTAACAAGCCTAAGCTTGCAGCTGTTGAGATAGTACCCATGCAAAGTGTGAGCGTGGAAAGTATAAGCCCAATAATAAAGGATATGGTAGAGAAGGAACTTTCTACAATCGGTAAATTCTGCATGGACCTAGCTGTTGGTAAATACAAAGTATGCTAGCTCCTCCTAAATAAAACGATTAAGGTGGCCATAAGGAGTATTACCAATGCCAGGAGGAGCCATCTTAGAAGTATAATCTTTCTAGGGGTTTCAACCGGGGTCTGAGGTGGCGTCGTGAAAGGAGTTGTCGAGTTAATCGGAGGCGGCGAGCCCGTAACATTGTTGCTACTTACATTTCCTTGTTGTAATGTTTGATTTCCTCCAGATACTGTTTGATTCCCGGGTTCCCCACCGGTAACGTTCCCCTCACCTTGTTTCTCCGATGATTTTACGTTTATCGGTTTGTGGTATGTCTGAATTACACTCATACCCCTGTAAACCTGGAATGTCAAAGTTACATAGCCTTCTACAAGTGGAGTAAAGCTCATGTTAACGGTTCTAGTTTCAAAGCTGTTCAGGCTTACAGTCGCCGAACTCCCCTTTACATCTGATTTTTTAAAGGACTTCAGAACGATCTTAAACGTTTCAGGATTTGCAAATGGGTTTTTTACCGTAAGTAAGGCGTAAGATGTGGTGTTAACCCGTAAGTCGCCGGGAACCTCACAGTTCAATATAATATTGTAGGATGGTTGCGGTGTCTCAGACGGCTGAGTTTCTGATGTCGATAAGGTGTAGGAGTAGACGTACTCGTTCAGCTGGTCTCTAACGCTGCTTTGTTCTGGATCGCTAAGTTCGGGTGAAAAGTATCCTCTGAAGTCAGCGCATTTAAACTTGGTGTAGAACCTGATGTTTCCCCAACTTTTCATTAGAAGTCTAACTTCTAGGTAGCATGTTCTTTGATTACTCAGGTATCCAGTTGCAACTATAACAGGATATCTCAATGTTGCCTCTTCTGTCCCGTAACGTGCCATGAGTTTCTGGGATCCCCAGTAACTATGGCCAGGCTCATAAAGCATGGTGCTCATAGAAGACTCATAACCTAATATTTCGACTCCTAGGTCGGGGAATGAAACCTCAAGCATTCCATAAGCAGCGCCCCCATTGTTTATAGCCTCTATTCTGATGACGAATTCCTCATCATACTCGACTTTAGCCGGATATTTAACACTAGTAATCTCAGGGTCGGGAAGATAACCCATTTGGATAGTCTTATATATCCTTACCTTTACGTCTCCCCTAGTCGTCAGAAACTGAACGTAATTGCTCCCTTTGTTTACGTGTTCAATGGGAACATCAATACAGTATTCAGTTATCTTTCTTTCAACCTTAAGTGAAGCCTCCACCTTATTGTTAAACCTAACCTCAACAATGTTATATCCACCTTCGTGTGTCGACATGTTCATGTAGATTCTCACACTAGCTTTGAAAATATAGTTTGTAAAGTAGAGCACTATATTGTTTTCCTTGCCTAAAACCCAGTACTCATCGGTTTCATCGTAGACATTTGATCGTAAAACCTCCCATGATATAAGTTGGCACGTAGAAGTTCTCGTGAGAGGTATAGTAGCCCATACGATTATACCTATCAAAATTAGAACCCTACCTTTCACACGTATTAATTCGATCTAAAGGATAATAAATATTCCTAAACATCTCATAACTAATGGGTTCCCTGGGGAGGGTTCTTATACTTGTCGAAGACGGGTTTGAAGATATAGAATATTTTGTCCCCTATTACAGGCTTATCGAAGAAGGCTTTACTATTGATACGGCCTCTATTGAGATTAGAGCAATATCTGGTAAACACGGCTATACAGTCAAACCTCAAATACTCACAAGGGATGTGGAGCTTGAGAAATACGACGCTCTAATTATACCAGGCGGGAGGTCGCCGGAAAAGCTTAGGCTGGACATGCATACCCTTAGAGTAACCAGAGATATCATGGTTTCAGGCAGAACGGTGGCTACAATATGCCATGGGCCCCAAGTTTTAATCTCAGCTGGAGTGCTGAAAGGTAGAAGAATAACCTGTCACCCATCAATAAAAGACGATGTAATGTTAGCAGGTGCAAGCTATATTGACCAGCCAGTGGTGGTTGATAAGAACCTGATTTCCTCCAGAAAACCCGAAGACCTACCATACTTCTGCCGTGAACTTATAAGAGCGTTAGGAAGGGTCTAAATTCTAAATAGGGACTTCAAAGCCTTACAGAAACCTCTCCCTCCCGGCATGTCAACAGTCATGCTTGCTATACTCTTCAAGTCTTCAGGTGCGTTAGCAAGGGCGATTGAGAATCCAGAGATCTTGAACATCTCTATATCAAGCATAGAGTCTCCTATCGAAACAGTTTCCTGCTTCTTGACGCCCACAAATTCGAGAGCAAGCTTTAAAGCCTTACCTTTATTCCACCTTTCATCCATCAAGTGAACTGCGAACCCACTGTCGTAGACAGCTACACCAGTCCCCCTTAGAAAGCTAGCTATTGTTTCTGTCGGGAGATCTGTCTTGATGGATACATCTGCGAGTCTAAACCTGTTAGTAAGGGTCTCTCTCACCCTGTTTGGAAAAGTTCTCTTGAGAGCCGTGTAGGAGTCTAGCACTCGATTTCTGTCCGCAAGTACTCGGACTGACCCATCGTACACTAAAACGCCTCCGTTCTCAGCAATAACGGGGCCGTTGCAGCCTATATATCGTGATAGACAGTATGCGATGGGGGCGGCATTTCCCGTGTTCAAAATCATAATTACGCCTTTAGAGACAAGCTTTCTTATGAGCTTCACAGCTTCAAGGTCAAGATGTAGTTTTCTGTCTGTAATAGTTCCGTCCACGTCGAAGCTGACAGCACGGTACATAGGCGACTCCTTAAACGTAGACCTCGTACCTCCACTCTTCATACCATGGTACTGGCATGACACGTCTACGCCTTCTTCTAAGCTTACTTCTCAACGGCAAGGCAACGAGGACCCCTAGGACAAAGCCTCCTATATGAGCCCAGTACGCAACTCCTGTTGTTTCACCTAGAAATGCTGGGATAAGCTGATATATGAACCAGAAGCCTAAGTAATAGACGCTTCTGATCTTGTATGTTGCTGCAAATCCGTAAGGGTAAAATACAAGAGTTACGATGTTTGCATTGGGATATAACACCAAATATGCCCCTAAAACCCCGCTTATCGCCCCCGAAGCGCCAACGGCGGGGATTCTTGAACCTAGATTGAACATCATATGTGCAATGCTGGCTGCAAACCCACTTGCAATGTAGAAAATGCTATACCCTACTCGGCCAAAAGCAGCCTCAACATTATCTCCAAAAATGTAAAGGTAGAGCATGTTTCCAAAAATATGTGTAAAGCCTCCATGAAGAAACATGGATGTTAAAAATCTATAGAAGCTACCCTCCATATCGACTTGAACTAGATAAGGTATAAAACCATACTCGTAAACAGACTCTTCAAGCCCGTAGATAAGTTGCCAGAAGAACACTAAAACGTTAATAGCTATCAACGCGTAGGTCACGGCAGGGGTAATACCGCTGGGGTTCTCATCTCTGATGGGCATCATCTTTATTCACTTCATAGAAGGTTTCCATGGTTAATTTTAAACCTTTAATGGAAGATCTCATATATCACTCTCGCCTTTTTCTCCCCTACTAATGGAACCCTCATAAGCTCTTCAGGCCTACTGTTAGCAATCTTTGCTATAGTACCAAAATGTTCTAAGAGCTGCCTAGCAAGTTTATCTCCGACCTGGGGGATCGATGATAAAAGATAGATTTTTGCATCCTTCGAGGGTATAGCCGGTTTGCTTCTTCTAAACCATCTAGGCTCAGGAGTCTTATCATTTTTACCTTCAGCCTCTCTTCTAGCGAGAATCCTTATAAACTGTGTCTCAGCATCGTCATTTTCAGCTATAAAAACAGCTGTCTCGTAGACAAAGACTATTTCTTGTAAGGCCCCCATCAGCTGAGCCCAAAGTGTTGACGAGTCCCTGCCTCCCCACCAAGCTCTCTCTAAGACCAAACTCTTTAGACTACCATGAATCAGCAGCATCCTCCTTCTAACAGTGTAACCTTCTAACTCCTCTACTGCAAGCATTCTTGCAAGCTGATCCCAGAGCCTGTTAGTAACTATAGATTGAAAAAGGTCTCTGATAGACTTTCTTTCCAATAAAATGACATGCTCATCCTTATATATGTGAAGATCTCCTATTGTGAGCTGTTTAACCTCGACATCTTTGAATATTTTCTTACAAAGAGATATTAAATGTCTATCTCTTATATCAACAGTAACTTTTATGTTCACACCCTAACATAGGGAAATACTAACAGTTTAAAATTACCCCTCCCTCTAAAATAACAATGCCGGAAATGAGACGGAGCGTAATACTTATCTCAATATTAGCCCTATCAATGATAGCCTCCCCGGAAACCTTTAATGTCATAGCCCAAAATGCTGAGATGCACAGTTACACCTTTATTTTATCTTTCGAGCCGGCCAACGCAACAGTCACAGGTACATTGAACATGAGATATGTCAACCATGCTAGTAAATCCTTATCAGAACTGTGCTTTCACATTTATCCAAACGCCTTTAAGTCAAAAGGAGGATACATCGATATTCTGCAAGTTAAAGATACAGAAGGAAAGAGTCTCAGATTTACGGTGGAGGGTGAAGACGAAACAGTCCTAAGAACTACTCTTGACAGACCACTAAAACCTGGAGAGGCGGTGAACATAACCATGGCCTTTCATATTAAAATTCCCAACGTTGCTGATAGATTTGGATATAAATCCGGCATATATTGCCTAGGCAATGCTTTACCAATAGCCTCCGTTTACGAGGATGAGGTGGGATGGAATAATGATCCCTACTATCCCTACGGAGAATCTTTTAACAGCGAGTTTGCGTCCTATTCAGTTACAATAAAATGCCCTCTAAACTATATAGTAGCTGCAACAGGCGTCCTTACAAATAAAATGGTAAGCAACGGTATAAAGACTACAACATGGAAGGCCAGCCCCGTCAGAGAGTTCGTCATAGTTTTAGGCAATAACTTTAAGGTGTCTAAACAAGCCGTTGGAAATGTTACTGTCTACTCTTACTACCTACCGGAACACAGCGAGTACGGCCTCAAAGCTTTAGAATGGGGTGTCAAAGCTCTAACACACTTTTCCGAACATTTCGGAATATATCCTTACCCTGAGTATAGAATTGTCGAGACCTACGGCTGGTTTGGCGGAATGGAATATCCAAACTTAGTTATGATATCCTCCTCCCTGTACACGGAGGAGTCAGCCGACTTCCTAGAGCTAGTAGTAGCCCATGAAACAGCACATCAATGGTGGTACTGCATGGCGGGAAATGACGAAAACGACGAACCATGGCTTGACGAAGCATTCGCCGAATACTCCGAGATATTATATTACGAATGGGAATACGGCCCTGAAGTAGCCGATGAAATGTTTGAAAGATACATTCTTTCTTCATATCACAGGTATCTTAACTCCGGCAAGAAAGAACACCCACTGTCAGAATCAGTCTGGTACTTTGGAGACGACACTAATGCTTACTACACAATGATATACGATAAGGGAGCCTGCATACTCAGACTATTAAGGTTTATTATGGGGGATGAAAAGTTCTTCGAGGCCTTAAAACTGCACTTTGAAAGGTCAAGGTTTAAGTTGATAAAAATACAAGACTTTATAAATACTTGCCAAGAAGTGTACGGATCCAGCCTCCAATGGTTCTTTGATGAATGGCTTTTTGATGCCGGAAACACCGCTTTTAAGATCGAAGATGCCTATGCCATAGCAAAGGATAGCGAATACATACTTCATTTCTCGGTTTACCAATCAAACCCCCAATACATAAATCTAGTTCCGATACTCATCAAAACAGAATCCGGGGAAGAGCTATCTGCAATATGGGTGAATACCTCCGAAATAGAATATAACATTACGTTAACGGTGAGACCTACTGAAATAATTATAGATCCATACGATTATGTTCCCGGCATAGATAGGAAAAACAGCGTCCACATAGAAATAGTAACAGGACCACGCGGGACGGAGAAAAATATTATAATGCCTGTAGCTATAACACTTGTAGCCGTAATATTAGTGATTATTGCAGTTAAACTGGTGAAGAAGCGTGAACCTGTACAAAGATAAGATTAGTTTGAAAACTACCTCTAGACTGCAGATTATCGACATTACAAGCCGTATTTCTCAAATAATAAGGAAGTCTGGATTTAAAAATGGGTTTTCCGTTCTCCATGTACCTCATACAACTGCTACAATAGTTGTAAATGAAGCGGACCCTGACCTATGGGAGGATATTCTAGAAGCCCTAACAAGGCTTGTCCCAATAGATGCAAAGTACAGGCATAACCTGAAATATGGGGGTATGCCTTCTGAGCAAAACGCGCATGCCCATATCCTCAACTGCTTATTGAATCCTTCAATAACAATTCCCTTCATTGATGGTAGACTAGTTCTCGGGACATGGCAGTCTATTCTTTTTATCGAGCTTGACGGCCCAAGGAGCAGGAATGTGGATATATTGGTGTATGGTGTGTGAATGTGCCGCTAAAGGTGTTGTTGACGAATGATGACGGATTATACTCCCATGGGCTTAGAAGCCTCTGGAGGGAGCTTAAAGAGGTTTCAGAAGTGTCTGTCGTGGTTCCTGAACAACCAAGAAGCGCTACGGGTAAAAGTCTGACATTACATAAGCCCTTAAGGCTTAATAGGACACACGTCGCAGGGCTTGGAACTGCATATATAATTTCAGGGTCGCCTGGAGATGCTATTCAGATGGCCTTTCATAAGGTTCTGAGTTGGACGCCTGATGTGGTTGCTTCAGGAATAAACCCAGGAGATAATACGACTATTGACACGCTCCTCACAAGTGGAACGGTGGCTGCTGCGATAGAGGCATCACTATTGGGAGTTCCATCGGTAGCTTTCTCAATGAAAATTCCGCATGATTATTTTGTAAGAGAATCCGAATATGTTCAGCTATTTGACAAAGCCGCCAAGATAGCTGCGGGCATTGTGAAGTGGGTAGGGAATAAAGGATTACCTGATGAGGTGGATTTGTTAAACGTTAATTTTCCAATGGTAATAACTAAGGATACGGAAATCCATGTTACAAGGCTTGCAAGAATGAAATTCGAAAATTATGTTATAGAAAGAAGGGACCCTCAGGGTAAGTTATATTACTGGTTAGGAGGGACGGTTACAGCAAACATAGAGAGGGGTACGGATCTCTACTCGCTTGAGGTAGAGAGAGCTATATCTATAACTCCAATTAAACTTGATATGACAGCACCTATAGACAAAGAGTATTTTAACCAAATGTTTTCCTCCTTAAATATTAAAGGGATGATATTCGAAGATGAGAATGAATAGGATAGAACGTTTCATAGCGGAACTTGAATTAGAAGGAAAAAGCAAGCATACCATAAAGACTTACAAAAGCATACTCAACACCTTTCTAAACGTAGTTGGACGGGACCCGGCTGACTGCAGTATTGAAAAAATAAAAGACTACCTACTTGAAAGAAGAAGAAGCGGATACAACATTTCAACCCTATACATCCATGCTGTTGTGCTAAGGAGGTATCTTTCATGGGTTGGAAGAACAGATTATGAATCCATAAGACCTCCAAGAATCGGGAGAAAACTACCTGAAGTCCTCACACCAGAAGAGATAAGAAGCATGGTGGAAGCGGCTGGCAGGATAAGGGACAAGGCAATCATACTATTACTATACACCTCTGGTTTGAGAGTCTCAGAACTTTGCAACCTCAACGTCGAAGATTTAGATCTCGAGAGGGGAATAGTTAGGGTACGGGGAGGTAAAGGGAGGAAGGATCGTATATCCTTTTTCACAAGGGAAGCCGCCGACCTAATACGGCAATACCTAGGACAAAGGAGAAGCGGACCTCTATTTATTAACAAGGTAGGCCGGAGAATGAGGCCGTTAAACGTTCAGAGGATGATAAAAAAAGCTGGCAAAAAAGCTGGTATACCAGACTGGCAAAAAAGGTGTACCCCTCACAAGCTAAGGCATTCCTTCAGTACACATCTCCTTGATAGAAATGTGGATATTAGATATATACAGGAACTTCTTGGACACAGCTCTTTAGCTACTACGCAAATCTATACCCATGTTTCGGTCTCAACCCTTAAAAAACACTATGAACTAGCGAATCTGGAACTCGGGATAGAAACCTGATTCGCGAATTCTGCGCATCTATACTTTAAACCTCGTATAAAACCTTAATCTCCCTGTCCTTTATCATCTCAATCTTCTCTAGAACTCTACTTCTGACCTCGGTAATATCAGATTTATCCCTCACAATTTTGCCACGTATTACTAAAGGTTTAAGGAGCGCCTCCATTTCGACTTCGCATTGCTTGCAAACAATATTTCTATCTCCCCACCTTGTTACAACTGTCCCAAAGCATTTTGGACACCGATAAACCTGTTTTTCACCTGAAAGCTTTCCTCTTTTGGATCTAGGTTCCCCTTCAACTGCAACTATATCCATTCCAAAGTCAACGGTTTCAGCATTTGTTATGAATGTCCCCACCCCAAAGGCATCAGCACCAGCTTCTGACAGCTCCTTAACTTTCTTGTCGTCTAGACCACCTGAAACAAATATTTTAACATTCTTAAAACCCCTACTATCAAGCTCCCACCTTACCTCCCTTACAATATCAACCATTTTCCCCCTCCTAGATCTTGGTGTGTCTAGTCTGACAGCGTATAGTTTTTCTCCGAGAGTTTCAGCGGCTAAAATAGCTTCAGCCTTCTCATCCCAATAGGTATCGACTAACGCCACTCTAGGTATGTCTTTGGGGAGAACCTCGTCGAAGGCTTTCCATGCTTCAGCTTGATTTTCAAATATCAGTATTAGGGCGTGAGGCATAGTACCTACAGGCTTCAGTCCAAGCTCCTCAAGCAATATTCCAGAGGAGCCATCACATCCACCGATAATACTTGCTCGCTCTATGGATAAGCTTATTCCCGGATGCATCCTTCTAATACCGAAATTTACAACAGGTTTCCCTTGAGCAGCTAACTTAACATGCGCAGCCGTTGTTGCTACCCCGGAAGGCTGGCTTAAAAGACCAAGAATCGACGTTTCGTATATTGCAAATTTCCCATACTCTCCTTTTATTAACGCTACAGGGATCTCAGGAGTAAAAATTTCACCTTCCTCCATACAGTAACAGTCTACATCGATGCCTTCGAGCAAGTTTGCAAGTTCTTCTACGCCTACGAGTACTCCCCAGTTCCACCCTCGTGGAATACTATGTGCTGAAATCTCCATTGAAACATTTACCCTGTCTAAACCTTTCGACTTAAGAATCTTAACAGTTCTTGTGAAGTAGACATCTGTAACCTTGCCTTCCTTTATTTCCTCTTCGGTAACCACATAAAACTTCCTCAATTTCACATTCTGCTAATCCATACTTCTTCTTAATTTTTTATTCCAGTCACACTATAATATAATCAGGAAGGAATTTAAGATGAAAAGGTTCGGGAGGGAAAGCGAAACAGGTCCAGTAGAGTACAAGCTTAGAGTAGATGATCCACACAAGATCGAGAAGATCGCCTCTCAGATGAAGTACAGACTAAACGAGGGTGGTGGTGAAGCATGGTATGAGTTAGGGGTGACTGATGATGGAGAACTTATAGGTATACCACCAGAGATAGCTATGAAAAGCATTGAGAACCTCAGGAAGGCTGCAAGTCTTATCCCTGCTTCTTTGAAAGTAATAAGGAAAATAAGAGTTAAGGACAGGTTTGTCTATGAGATCTATATTAGGAGAATCGCCGGTGACCCTCCAATTATAACTATCCCTACAATAGGTAATGTCGACAGTGGCAAGTCAACACTAATCGGGGTACTAGCGTATAACATTCTCGACGATGGGCGGGGATCCGCAATGGCTCTAATAGCCAGGCATCCCCATGAGATAGTAAGTGGGAGAACGTCAGCTATCTCTACAACTCTTGTAGGCTTCGATAAAGATGGAAAGATCGTAAATAAGCTTATTCCAACGCCAAGTGAGGATGAAGTTTATATTAGAAGTTCAAAGATAGTGTGTTTTGTCGACCTTGCAGGTCATGAGAAATACTTTAAGACGTCACTCAGAGGTGTATGTGCGTATAAGCCTGACTATGCAATGTTTGTTGTTGCAGCAAACGCGGGGCCTATAGGCATGGCTAAAGAACAATTTGGAGTGGCGGTGTCTCTTAGAATCCCAATATTTTGTGTTATCACTAAGATAGATCTAGCTTCAGAGCCGAGACTGAGTCGAACTTTGGAGGAGGTGTCAAAGATAGCTAAACTACCTTCGGTCAATAAAATCCCCTATCTGGTAAAGGGAATGGATGATGTAGCCGTATCCGCTAAACACATGACAAGCGGCAGGATAATGCCTATATTCCTAGTTTCTAATAAGACTGGGAGCGGATTAGATCTTCTATCAAGTTTCTTAAATCTCCTTCCTCCGAGGAATGAATGGGCTGACAAAATCGACAAGCCCTTTAAGATGTACGTAGAGGAAAAATTCAATATCACCGGGATAGGACCGGTTGTACATGGCTTAATCCTTCAAGGTTCGGTAAAGGTGGGAGATGATGTCTACATAGGCCCTCTTAGCGATGGGAGTTTTGAGATGGTTAAAGTGAAGTCCATTGAAGTTCACAGGGTAAAAGTCGATAGAGCCATAGCTGGTAAGCATGCCTGCCTAGCCTTGAAAAATATAGAATATAGGAAAATAGAGAAGGGAATGTCACTTTTAGATGCTGAAATAAGACCTGAGGCTGTTTATGCTGTGGATGTTAACCTATTCATACTTAATCATCCTACGATGATCAGAAGGGGATACGAAGCTGTAGCACATATAATGTCTGCCAGACAGACCGTAAAGTTTGTCAGAATGTCTAAAGAACCTCTAAGAACAGGAGATACTGCTACTGTTAGATTAAAATTTCTCTATAGACCTCTATATGTCACTAAAGGTGATAAGATAGTCCTAAGAGAGGGAAGGACAAGGGCTATCGGAATCGTCGAGAAGGTCTATAATACTTGGGACGGCTCTTGAAGTAAATCATAAGGCCTATTATGATAGCGGCCAGTACACCTATCAAGGGCAGAAGTCTTGATAGTCCCCCCTCTTTACCCACTCCTGTAGGTTTCTCTTCTTTGTCAAATATAATTGTAAATCCTTCCGTTGTAGCGGAAAATTCGGCAATGGCAGTTAAATATCCATTTTCTCTATAAATAGAGAAGTATTGTGGGTACCTTGTTAACGTGTATCCCTCTTCCAGCTTCAAAATAATTCTAAACACTGTTGTTTCGGAGGAAACAAACACATTCCCTATTTTTACTTTGTTTGCGGATATATTGACATGGAAGTAAAGAGCATAGTACGGAGTCTTTCCTTCTAAGCCGACATAGTCTTTAATGGTTTCATACCCATTGAACATACTGTTAAGCAGATTTTGACTTTCACTTCTAAGATATTTAGACATAGAGTTAACCACGTTCATATCTACTTCAGGATAGTAAACTCTTAAAGTGCCATTACCATCTAGGACGCTTATTTCCAGCTCTATGTACCGCTTATAACTGGCCGAAAACCCTGTGCAATGTACATTTACTGTTTTACTTATCTCTCTACGTTCTCCATTTATTAGCTGATATCGTAGCGTAAATGTAATTTCAAATGAGCCCTCAATCTCTGCAGAGCCTTCGTAAACAGCTATAACATCACCATTTTGTAGTACCTGGTTCTCAATTATGCTTCTATTAATGATGTTTACACCCTTTGTAGTGTAATATTCAAGAGTTTCAATCAAAATAGGCGGGCCTGAAGTTTGAATTTGAATCTTGATATCGAAAGGTTCCCCTGCCATAATCCATATCTCTGAGGGGTTTACTTTAACCTCTACATTTGGCTCCTCAACCTCTAATGTTACAGCTACAAGGTTCGAACTTATAGTTATGACCTTCGAGTATTCCTTGTACCCATTAGCTGTCACTCTTAAACTGTATGTCCCCTCTTCTATGTTCTTAACGGATAATGTGCCGTTTTCCAAAGTGGCTCCAATGTAGGCATCGTTTAAGTAGACCTCAGCACCTTTTATGGGCAGGCCTGTGGAGCTCTCAACTATAAAAGTAACATTATAGTACTTTTTCTCTTTGCCTGGCGGTGGGGGCTCTTCGGCTTTAACAGCTATCTGGAGAGAAGCTTTAGATGTTGAAACATCATCGTAAGCCTCTATTACATAGGTATATCCTCCCTCCATTTTTGGACTATCAGTAAATGTAGCCACCTCTCCCGGAGCTACATTGAACCTCTCATATACTTTTGTGGTTTTCCCGTCTGGTTTGTATACGTAAGCTTGAATATGGCAGTTGAACGACGCATTTAGCATGTAGTAAATCTTTGCTGTCTGGCCGACTTTTACAACGTTCTTTTCAGCCCATGCAAATATTAAAGGTTCGAAATAGAATCCCTCGTGTTTGAGATACCCACCATACCTCGTATCTACTATGATTTTTTCTCCATCTGTAACTCCGCCCATCCTTACTATTTCTTTAACCTTTACAGTGTCCTCTGCAACGTAGAGGACGTTAATGGTCCCCCCTTCCGGGACGCCTGTGCCTGAGATAACATCAACCACGAGGATTTGGAACTCTAGCCAGCATACGCCGGAAATCCCACAGTGGTGGTAGACAACCGGGCCTTGAACCACGCCTAACACTACCACTTCCCCAGTTGGATGTAGTAGAGCCACTGGTACTGCGAAAAATATTAATAAGAAGGTCTTGAGATTTAACACAGATACTCTTACCTTGAAATTATTTATTTAGGTTTCTAGCTTGAGTAGTAATATTTTAAATTAACTTTCAACCTGCTTTAAGGCGTGGTATACCTGGAAAAGCTTGCCAATTATTTTATTTATAGTCTTTTGCCTTCCACCCTTCAACTTTAGTATTTTTATCTTTCTTTCCATATCGGCGGTAGTATATTCGAACTTCTTGTCAAAAGTGGCTATAACTCTTATATCCCTCCTAATGCAGTATTCTATTATTTTCTCATAGCTTCTTACATTCTTGATAGCCGAATTTGGCTGCCATACGGCTCCATATCCCATAATGTTAAGTCTTCTCTGAATACTATAGTACAGCTCTCTAGGTACAGTTCTATCAAAGAAGAACAGTGTCAAATATCTCTTTTTGGCTTTCTTCGTTTTAGTCTTAACCATTTTATTATCTTCCTCCTCTATTACCTTGTGGACGCGATCCTTGTAATTGATATGTTAGATGACTTCCTTAGGCCGGGTGCCCCCCTAGAAGTCCCAAATGGTAGAGGAATAATTCCAAATATAAAAATGATATTGGAAGAGGCTAGAAATCGAAAAGTTCCTATAATATACGTATGTGATAGCCATCTTCCAATGGATGGGGAGTTTAAAATATGGCCTAGACATGCTGTGGAGGGCAGCGAAGGTGCCAAAATTTATGATGAGATAGGACCCAAGCCTGAAGACTACATCGTCAAAAAGAGGAGGTACAGCGGGTTCTTCCAGACAGACCTGGATCTACTGTTAAGGGAGCTTAAAATAGATAGACTTTTCATAACAGGTTTACTTACAAATGTGTGTGTCTTGTTTACAGCTATAGATGCGTACATGAGGGGCTATGATACCATAATACTATCGGATGCAACGGCCTCTTTAACAGATAAGGATCAAGAGTACTTTATAAACTACATTAGAAACACATTAAAGCTGAAGACCGTAACTACGGGGGAAGCTATAAGAATTATTCAAGGTAAAGGGCTGGTTTCCCAGGGAGAGCTCTAGCAGCCTTACCCATAGGGTCATAGGTAGCTTTCTCTTCCTCCACTATTTTAATGTCTTCTACTCCAGTTCTATCAATTATCATCTGCCTCAGCGTCTTTAACATTTCTACTTCAGCCTCCCTAGTAGAATAGGGCCATTTTCCTTCTCTCCTAGCGACCTCCTTAGCGATGGTTTCAGCTTCCCTACCGTATTTCCTTAAGTAGTCTTTAAGCTGTCCCATTAGCTTGCCTAGGGTGACAGGGCGTTCCACCTTTAGCTTTTCAAGGGCGTCATACTTCCATGCCGAGGCAACGTATACGTAGAGTTTCTTCGGCTTTTCTCCCTTGATAACATTGAGAATCTGATTTGCGTCTTCCACTACCTGTAGGACTGTTGCATATGCTTTTTCGACATTTCCGTCTATCAATTCGGTTTCTGGTTCTGGCCAGTTCTCAAGTGATATAAAGCTTTTGTTTCCCAGTTTTTCCCAGATTTCTTCTGCG